>JAEAMG010000032.1_pt1 | contig 241363 bp, 197 predicted proteins | sample 8958741 | NCBI WGS metagenome assembly JAEAMG01 (sample SAMN16933256, study PRJNA681125) | bioreactor sludge metagenome | isolation source: anaerobic bioreactor treating anionic surfactant - SDBS | place: India: Bengaluru | collected 2019-02-28 | reverse complement strand
CACTGGCGCTGTTTCCACCGGAATGAATGGCGCCATTTAGTCCGGAATATTCAATAGTGTTGTGTGCCATTAAAACAAACGATATTACATGAAACATATTTTTAAAATACTGACCATTCTATTTTTCACATCAAATGTTTACGGACAAATTGATGGAATTGAAAACTTAATGACACGAAGATACTTATCATGTCAAGATATTGGATATAATGCACAATTCTTAATTCCAGAGTTTTATAAAAAGGATTCAAAAGATACTCTAAATGCGATAATCGACTACTGGGAAAAACACTGCGGATTAACTGAGGAAATAATTCGTTGTAAGATTCTTTTAGCAATTGACAATACTCCCCGAAATTCAGACCACTGGTTAAGTTGAAAAAAACCTTTAAATTTACCAGTGTTATGAAAAGAAGCAGACGAAAATTTACGGCAACCTTCAAGGCCCAGGTAGCCATTGAAGCGCTCAAGGAACGGGAGACCCTGGCAGAGCTTTCCATGCGATTTGAAGTCCATCCCAACATCATTTCCAAATGGAAACAGGAGTTTCTCTCACGATCTTCGGAGATCTTCTCAACCCAGGCTCCGGAGGAAAACATGGAGGCGGAAAAGGAAAAGCTGCATGCGATGATTGGCAAGCTGCAGGTGGAGAATGAGTGGCTAAAAAAAATTTCGAAAAGGGCCGGCCTGCCAGTGAGATGAAAGATTATATTGCGGAGAATCAGCAGATAAGCATCCGGCACCAATGTGAGATATTGGATGTCAATCGCAGTACGGTCTATTATGAGCCGGTGGGAGAAAGCCAGGAGAACTTGCAGGTAATGCGCATGATGGACGAGCACTATCTGGATCATCCCACGCATGGGGTGCTTCAGATGCAGGATTTTCTGTTTTTGTGCGGTTTTCTGGTCAATCATAAGCGGGTACGTCGATTGATGCGCAAGATGGGAATGATGGCGATCTATCCCAGGGGTAACTTGAGTCGTATGGGGAGTGCAAAGTATCTACGACCCTATCTGTTGAAGGGGATCAAGATCACCCGGCCTAACCAGGTCTGGGCGATCGATATAACCTATCTTCCGATGGCGCATGGTTTTTGTATCTGACAGCGATTATCGATGTGTACAGCCGGTTTGTGGTAGGCTGGGATGTATTCAACAGTCTGGATGCAGAAAACAGCCTGGAGGTGTTAAAACGGGCTATTACACAATACGGGCATCCGGAAATCATCAATTCGGACCAGGGAAGTCAGTTTACCTGTGCCTTATGGACCCAATACGTTGAAGGAGCCGGTATAAAGATCAGCATGGATGGGAAAGGCAGGGCCATTGATAATATTTTCATCGAGAGGCTCTGGCGGACGGTAAAACACGATTATGTCTATTTGCATCCGGCTATCAGTGGATCGGAGCTGTATTGGGGGCTGAGAGACTTTTTCCTGTATTACAATACCCGGAAAACGCATCAGGGAATTGGCAGGGTCACTCCGGAAACTCTGTACAAACAGGCAGCATAGTTATGAACAAAAGGAAAAAGAAGCAAAAAGTAAAAGCTGTTCATATCGAGAATAACTCTTCGAGTTATTGCCCGATATTAACAGCATTAACACAACAAACAGTAACATTAAATTCAATTAAGAAAAAGCATTTGGTGGTCTAAAGAATGGGGAGTACCTAACCAGGCGGTAACACAAAAACACGGAACTATGCCGGGTCAATTATTTAACAGGTTGTTAATCTCCTGTGTTACTACAAATTATCAAAATATTGTTAATCATTAACGATAGTCATATAATATTATTTTGGTAATACAAGGAACGTGAAAGGAAAATCAAATTTATCACTGTCCAAATATGTTTTATCATTTAAACAACAAAGTCCTCTCTTCTTAAAGGTGTCGTATAGCTTATTCTCATAAAAAGCTAAAATTTTCTTCTCATCACTCGACAGATCTTCGGTTATTAAATACCTGTATTCCAATATTATATCGTCATTACATATTTTAGTCATTGATAAAAACAGTATTTGACCTGATGTGATTTTTATTCCATTACAGTTTTTGTTTTGCAAGCTTAATCTTATTACACCTTTCCCCTTTAAGGTCTCCTGTAGTTCTGAGTTATAAAGATAAATCTTACTTGTATCACATATTGTCACATATCCAACTTGTTGTATTTTTTCATCAGATTTCTTGGTAGATTGAGCCGTACAACTCATCAAAATAAGTAAAAAAAATAGGTTAATAGTCAATCTCTGTTTCATACCTATTTAATTAATGGGTAAAATCTGCTAAGCATAGATTTAGTTTGATTTGACCTTCTAAGTGGATACCCTTTATTATACATACCAGTTGTATTCTTTGCAGCTCCTTGTTTAAAGTTGTTAACCGCAGACACAAAAGCATCTTTAGGAAAAGTTGTATTATATGTTAACTTTTGAAATGAATTTTGATATATTTGACTAGCAGTAGTATTATCTTTTCCTAATGCAGTAGAAGACCCGCCCCCCATTGTCTTGTTATCAAATGAATACTGTGTTTCAACAGAAACGCTAAAAACCATAGCTTCAACTTCATTAAATATTGAAGCGCCGCCTTGTCCATTCTCATGTTGGTAACCATGAAATAATTCATGAGCAGTACTTTCAAGTTTAGCACCGGCAGCTACATTTTCATTTAATAATTCCCCTGCATGGATTTGACCACCTCCTTCATCAGAACCAGCAAAAACTAGTGCTCCTTTAAGGTCATTTCCATCTTTATCTTTTGCAAAGGTATTGGTCATGTTAAAAGTGTTTTCAGATTCTATTAATGACCTAAGTACTTTACCTCCATTCTCCGTACTAGCCATTTGATTTAAATATTTAACTGATACTTCAACAAATTTATTTTCTCCTTTGTATTTCATTCCTGCTGTATATTGCATCTGCTGATTTTTTCCATCATCGTCTCTATAATAAATCCATACTACTTCCCCATTGGGGTCAATGAATAGCATCGGATTATTTGCAACATAATTATATGGAGACATAGAGTTATAACGCTCAGCTTGGGGGTCAATACAGTGCCACCTCCCTATCTGAGGATCGTAGAACCTGAAACCATAATCATACCACTGCAAATCAGCTTCTGTTTGCAGCTCCTTCCGCCCCCTCCCAACCTCCCCCACCCGGGGGAGGAGTGGTGGCTCAGCGTGGTTGCATGAGTTCATGTTCAATTCTATTGAGGACACCTTCCACATTGTGCATCACTTCCTCATTCCTGAACCTTAATTCCTTTATGCCAAGTCTCTTCAAAATATTTGTTCTTTCTCCATCTCTCTCCAATTGACAGCAATCCTCATGAACGCCGCCATCAACCTCAATGACCAACATTGCTTCATAACAGAAAAAATCAACTACAAACTCAAAAATGGGGTGTTGCCTTCGAAACCGGTATCCCATTAACTGTCTGTTACGAAGTTGTTCCCATAGTGCCTTTTCTGCGGGAGTCATGTTTTTTCTTAGGTTAGCTGCAATTCTCAATAATTCCGGTCCAGCTCCAAAATAAAACGGAAAGGCTTCTCCCCCACTCATTTTGACCATAAAGTCCCATTTTATCTTCGAAATTAATGAATTAAATCATCCATCAAACATCCTGAATCGTTAACCTCACTATCGAAACTCCTCCCCCGGATGGGGGAGGTCAGGAGGGGGCGCATCATATTTCCTGAAAGCTCCTGCTTTCAGGAAATATCCGTCATCCCGGATTACACTATCCAACAGCTGGAAGAAATCTTTCCTCAGATTCTCAAATTATGCTCAGTGGGAATAAAAGCTATACTTTGTTATTGAGCAAAATGCAAAAACCGGAGGTTTATTTTTATCCCTGCAATATTGCAGCAGTATAAATAAGAATAAAATGTTAGTATTCAGATGGATACACTTTAATTGGACCCTTATGATAATCCTGATAATCTTCGAAGGGTTTCGCATATTGATCTTCTGATTTGATATAAATAATTGGTATTGAACCAAGTGGCAACCCTAAATCAGGGAAGAAGCCATATGGCGGAACCTCCTTTAATTTTAGTGTATCAGAAGTTAGTTTTACTATCTTGAATACAAACTCGTAACCACACTTTTTAATATATAATGTATCTGATTTTAATTTAAAGGTTGTTGGTTGGCAAATAACATCTTCAGGTCCACTTACAATAACTCTATTATTATCACTATTTAATTGATATTCTATTAAGACACCACTTTTAGTAAAAGACAATCCTCCTTCTTTGTAAGACTCAAAATATGGCTTTTTCCAGATATCGCTCCAATATTTGGTGCTATCACCTGTAAGGAAAGAAGGATTATATTGATTTTTATTCCTTAAATTAAAAGTTGAACAACTAAAAATAATTAGAAAAAATAGAGAAAATAGTTTAACTTGCATAATGAATTATATTATTTACCTGGAACAGTTATTCCTTGAAGTAAAATTATAGAGATCACTGATGCTGATTGATTATCGTATATAAGGTTACAGTATTTCCCTAGAGGAGACTCATTAAGACTATTTATAATTACAGTCGCTCGTGAAGAAGTAATTACCTTATTTGCCAAGCCTTTATTCAAGTTGTATGTCTTCAAACCAAAGTGCACCGTTTAGGGTCATAAATTAAAGTGTACATTTCCAAAGATACTTCATAATCTGGCATAATTCAACTTAAGTTTTTCAACTGAGCTCTGTAGAAGATAGCCTTTTCCGTTGTTGGAAAGCAGCCTGGAGGCTGTATCCTTTGAGAGTGCGGCAAATCGTAATGCCTGTTCTACCGAAGGGATCGCATTCCCGGAGGTCATCCTCCCCCGAAGATCCCCGGAGAGGATGTACCGGGAGTAATTATCCAGGATAGTGGATAAATGGTACCAGCCCCAGTCAATGATCCTGAAGTAGGTGAAATCGGTTTGCCACATTTTATTCACCCGGCGGGTCTTGAGAGTAAATTCATCCGCTGCACTCAGATCGGATGCATCCACCAGTTGAATGATCTCGTATTACTCCTGCTGAGAGAACCGCATATAACGTTTGGCCGTTACAAGCTTTCGTCCTCTAATCCATTCAAGGCTTTTGTAGCTGCTAGTACTTCATGAACAGCTCTCCGAGCTCACGCTTGAACAACTTGTTCTGACGACGCAGTTCACTGACTTCATCACGTAGGGCTTCCCTGTGGCTATCGGTTTGGTGGTCTTTTCTTCCATGGTGTGTGGTTTTTAATGAAACATTTTATACTAAACCACACCCTAAATTCATAACTTTCCTGGTGAAATTTATGCTGACGATTTACACCTATGTAATCTATAAACGGAAAAATACCTGGATTGGAATAATTGCTTATATGGTTTTCAATAGTGTGCCCTTAATTGGACTCATAATAGGGATTATAGGATAAAAAAATACTCCGTCTAATAAGTAAGACTTCGTGCGGCGCAGCCCAGCATGAAGCCGTGTTGCGCAGCCTGTCCCGCTGAAAGCGGGAAAATCCCGCCAACGATACTACTTCTTTATGGGGATTTAACGAGAGATATGGTGAAAATAAAAAAAATTATCGAAAATAAGAAACAGTTCCTTGACTTATTGTTGTTGGCAGACGAGCAGGAAAATATGATTGACAAGTATTTGCCGGATGGAGACTTGTTTGCTTTATATGACGGTGATTTGAAAAGTGTTTGCGTTGTAGTGCCGATAAACAGCGAAACCTGCGAGTTGAAAAACATAGCGACATACGAGAAATATCAAGGCAATGGGTACGGTAGAGCATTGATAAATTTTATTTTTGATTTCTACAGAAACGACTACAAAACAATGCTAGTCGGAACAGGCGAAACGCCGGCAATCTTGTCGTTTTATGAAAGTTGTGGATTTGAAAAGTCATATCGGGTAAAGAATTTTTTTACATATAATTACGACCACCCTATTTTCGAGGGCGACATACAACTTGTTGATATGATTTATCTTAAAAAGGGTTTATAGGAATGGCAGGAATTTATTACATAAGTCTAAATTTTAGGATGCTGCAGTTAGTACGGAAGATAAGAAATTGCCGTGCAAGTTACAGTAATATTCTTTTCCGTTGGGGTAGTTCTGGTACTGGTTGAATCCATCGGATACGGAAGAGGATTCTGGTATTCCAACCCATAGCACGGTCAGGACAGTATCCGGCCAGAACAACATGGTCTCACCTCCCTGCGTTCGGTTCATGAACCTGATGCTGTCCAGCTGGACATAAGTTGTGTTATTCACAGCCGTGAAGGTCAGTTCTATGCCTGAACGCTGCCCCAATGTTATCAGCCAGATGACGGTAAGAGCAAACGAAAGGGTAAATTTTAGTTTTATGCTGCGGGAGTTAAAATGATAGATAGATATATAGATAGATGAAGCAAGCCTCAAAGGTACGACCATACTGCGTCAATATCAATGCTTAATACTGATTAATATTATGCTGATCATTGACTAAAAAAAGGCGGTGTATTAAATGTGAAAACCTTTATATTCCTTGGTGTTTAAGTACTTATGATAGTGTCTCTTTTTGATTTTTGCTTTTTCCTCTTTGCTCTTTGATCTTAGTAAAGGATATATTTCATAACTTCATGGCCGAAAGATAACGATATTAAAATATATCAGTTTATGAGTAAATTATGCATTATAATATGTGCATTATTCGTTTCTGTGATTGCCAGCGGACAGGTGGAACAGTCATATGATTTCAATGCATTGGAAATTGGTGATCTCAGCGGTCAGGATGGATGGAAAACCATCAAGCAGGTGAATGGAAACGATGATTTCCAGGTAAATCTCGTCGGTGACGGGATTGTATCCCCTGATGGTACGAATGCCGTTTTTTACTGGTTCGGGGGCCCCGGTGTCGGCCGGACGGCCACCCGAATATCCCAGCCCGATTTTACCATTGATTTCCAGGAGGGAGGCGTTTATGAATTGGAGTGGCAAATGCATACCAATTGGTGGGGTGTTTTTTTAGGTCTGGGATATGATGCGGATGCTGATGGACTGATCGCACCGGGACTTGCCACTGAACCGAATGATGGAGGTATCTTTGTTAACGCGGGTAACGTAGATCCCACAACGAGGACCTATCTTTCATTGCCTAATGGCACGACCATCCCTTTCGCGATTGAAAATCCTTCCTGGACTGCCTATAAGCTGATCATGGACGTTGATGCTAACAGCGGTTCGGGCGCTGTAGCTCTTTTTTATAAGATCGGCGCCACAGGAGATTGGCTTGCCGTTCCCGAGATCCAGGGCGTAAACATGCAACTAACCCCTGGTTCAGGAGATAAAAACGACTGTGCGGCCTGGGATGGGATCTTTTTCCACTCCCAGGGAGGAACCGGTGCCTTCGACAACTTCATTATCCGTCGGTCGGAACAGACAGGACAATCTCAATTCATCAACTTCCCAATCATTTCAAATAAGCTTACCACCGATCCGTCTTTTGAACTCAACGCCACTGCTTCCTCCGGGCTTGAGGTAACGTACGAGATCGTTCATGGACCCGCATCCGTCTCCGGTAACGTTGTTACGCTGGATGGAACACCGGGAATGGTTTCCATCAGAGCGATACAACCCGGCGATGATACATGGGCACCGGCTCCTGAGGTGATTAATGCATTTGAGGTTGTCGATCCGTATGCTTACTGGCCGGAACTAACCGTCAGAAGGCCTGCTGATGCCACAAATGTCTATATGATTGAGATGAAAGAGATCATGATGGTCTCAACGGCCATGGTTGAACATCCTGAAGTGCTGGCCATAACAGGAGTTGATTTTAAGGTTGACGGACAACAATTGATGAATGTGGTGGACTGGCAGACCGGGAATTACACAGCCACATGGACGCCTCCCGGCTTAGGGTCATACACCCTGGATGTCACTGTATGGATAACCGGCGGCAACAGTACAACACATTCATCCTATTTTACGGTCACAGACCAGGTCACCACCCTCACGCATCCCGCATTTGACGGAGTCTGGATCAGCCCGGAGCACACTCTTGCTGAAGGATCGTTTGTTTTTCCATCCTATGTAGGGACCTTTAATCCGATCACCCTGCACCTGACCGTGACGTGTCCGGATGCCGGATGCGAACCGTGGGACCGCATCGGCTATATCGAGGCAAAAGATCCTTCAGGCAAATGGGTGGAGGTCCTCCGCTATATCACGCCCTATGGTGTGCCCTGCGATCACCTGATCGACGTCACGGATTATGCCTCAATATTCCAGGGGATCGTGGATATGCGATTCTACATTGAAACCTATCAGAACGGACTGATCACGGATGTGGACCTTACGTTTACCGAAGGCCAGCCATCCTTCGACTACTCCCGGGTGGACGTCATCTGGAGAGGAGCCTACCCTTTTGGGGATTACGCCAACCTTCAGCCGGTGGAGCCGGTCACCTGGAATTTCCCAACAGGCACCCAGGGCGCCCGGCTGAAGATCATCAGCACGGGACATAACTGGGGCGAACTGAACACAGGGAACGCAGCTGAATTCTACAATGCTACGCACCACATCTTCGTTAACGGGACCAGCGCTTTTGAACAAAACCTCTGGGTGGACTGCAATCCAAATCCGGATGGCTGCATGCCGCAAAACGGCACCTGGTACTACAATAGGTCGGGCTGGTGCCCGGGTTCGATCAGCCACGTCTATGATTATGACCTCACTCCATACACATCCATGTCCGATTTGGTCATCGGATACCAGTTTGATCCGGATTATGTTGACTTGTGCCACCCCAACCATCCGGACTGCGTGACCGGAGTGACCTGCTCAAACTGCAGCGACACCTATAATCCATACATTATGGTATCGGGCAACCTGGTATCGTACAGCAATTCAATGTTTGTCGGGGCAGATGACCCTGCCATGACTGACATAAAGCTCTATCCAAATCCCGCTACGAATCGGACGATCTTATCTATGACGGGGAACACGTATGATCATGACTATATGGTGGAGATCTATACGGTCAGCGGTAACCTGACGGATCAGTTTGAATGGCAGGGGGAAGACCGGTTGATACCCCTGGAGAATTACTGCAGAGGTGTATATATTCTGCAGGTCAGGAATGATCTTGAAATGAAGGTTAAGAAACTTGTCATTCATTAATGATATATGAACAAAGATTACTTTTCAGAAATCCATCATTGCAGGCAACGAGCAAACGACAGGTATCAATTCGGAAACATCATGAGAGCCAGAGCATTTTTCATCATACTTTTGACACTAACCGCCAGTTTTGTTTTTTCACAATCCAGGACCATCAGAGGCAAGGTCACTTCAGAGGATGACAGCAGGGGCATTCCCGGTGTGACCGTAGTGGTGAAAGGGACCGTAAGGGGAACAGCGACTGATCTAGAGGGGAACTACACCCTGACCGGTATCTATCCGGAAGACACCTTGCAATTCAGTTACATCGGATATAAGACCCTTGAGATCGCTGTACTGGATCAATCCATGATCAATGTCGTTCTGTCGGTTGCAGCAAGTGAACTGGAAGAGGTCGTGGTGACCGCATTGGGCGTGAAGCGCCAGGAGCGGGAAATTGGATATTCCACCGAGAAAATTGAGCCTGAGGTGGTGACCAGGTCCAACTCACCCAATATCCTTAACGCCATCGTCGGGCGGGTGGCAGGTGTTCAGGTGTCGCAGGGGGATGGCGTGGAGGGTGGTTCCACCCGGATCGTCATTAGGGGAAACAACACGTTAAGCGGAAGGAACCAGCCCCTGATCGTGGTGGACAACGTTCCCATGGAAAATATCCCGGGCCTGGAGAATATCGGCCGCGGCGTTGACTGGGGTAATTCCATTGCGGACATCAATTCCCTGGATATTGAGACATATACGGTACTCAAAGGTGGTGCGGCGTCTGCCCTGTATGGGGCCAAAGGGGCCAACGGCGTGATCCTGATCACCACAAAAAAAGGTAAAAAAGAGGAAGGCATTGGTATCTCGTACACCTACAGCTATAAATGGGTGCATCCCTACCGGTTCAGGGAGGTACAGAACACCTACGGCGCCGGCGGACCGATTTCGTTCACCCCTCCCTCGTTTCCCATGAATGGCGATACGTTGCTTTATCCCGGAATCTATGGTACCGACAACCTGATCATCAACCAGGAGGGCGACACGCGATCAACCACGGAGGAATTTGGTTATTATGGATCTGCAGTCTCCTGGGGGCCCAAAATGGAAGGACAGATGGTCAGATGGTGGGACGGTAAGATGCGGGCGTATCTGCCCCAGCCGGATAATTATAAATCCGTGTTCCAGGATGGTTATACCCAGACGCATAACATCGCCGCATCGGGAGGAAATGAAAAAGGTAGTATCCGGGTATCTATTACCCGGCAGGATAACAAAGCCATCGTCGAAAACAGTGATTTCGACCGCACTACGATCAATCTGGGCTCGAGCCTGAAAATATCCTCAAGGGTGGCAGTTGACCTCAGCCTATCCTATATCAACTACAACAGGTTGAACAGCCCGATGCTCGGCGAATCGGCCGATTCGTTCAGCAAGGGATTCCTCTATTCCTGGCCAAGAAGTTACCAGGGAATCGACCGGGAATCCTATGAATATCCCGATGGATCACGCAATCCACAGGAGGGATACCCGTTTCTGTACATCAATCCGACACTCTGGTGGGATTATTATAACAACAATACCACACTGAAAAGAGACAAGTACCTGGGAGCGCTCAGCCTGACCTATGATCCCACATCCTGGTTGAACCTCACCGGACGGGCAGGCAGGGATTTCAACCTGGACCAGTATACGACCAGAAATAAGCCTATTGATGTTTTGGGCATCAAAGAGGGATACTACGCCAACAGCCTGAACAGGACATACTCTGACATATTTGAAGGAATGATCACAGCCCACAAGAATAATATCCTGCATCCAAAGATGAATGCGAAGTTCACCCTGGGAGCCAGCCGGTGGGACTATCGCCTGTATGAGATCAGGGGCCATTCCGGCCAGTGGTACTTCCCCAATCGGTATACGTTTGATAACTACACCTCCCCTACCTATGTCACCAATGAAGATGGCGAGGTGATCCTGGAGAATCCCGGTGATTCCCCGGGTGGAATGGTACCGGGTGAATCCATCAAGCAGGAAAGGAACAATTCGGTATATGCTTTCCTGAACCTTTCCTATGGCAACTACCTGTTCCTTGAGGCGACCGGCCGCAACGACTGGTCGTCCACCCTGCCCCCTGAAAGCAACTCCTATTTCTATCCTTCGGTGTCCCTCAGCTTCATCGTCACGGAGGCATTCAACATCCAGGAGAAGGCCGGTTGGCTCAACTTTATGAAAATACGGGGAGGATGGTCACACACAGCCACCGACACAGAGCCATATATGCTTGACTTCAACTATAATTCAGGCATTTTTGGAGGAGATCAGTCAGCTTCTTTCCCGGATGTAATACCACCCATTGAACTGTTGCCGCAACGGGTTAATTCGTGGGAGGCTGGTGTCAATCTTGGTCTGTTCGGGAACCGGATCGACCTGGATTTCACCTATTACGACAAGTATTGCTATTCGCAGATCCTGGAGGGACTTCCGATACCTACGTCGTCAGGGGCACAGAAGATCACCATCAACGAAGGAGTCATCACGAATTACGGATTTGAGGTCATCCTGAATACGGTCCCTTTGCAGAAAAAAGACCTTCTGATCAAATCCGGGATCAACTTCTCCCGGAACAGAAATTATGTGGAAAGCCTTGGCAAAAATGCAGAAGTGTATCCGCTGGCCGACATTTGGGGCCTGAACGGTCCTGCCATGGCACTCAGGGAAGGGGATGAATATGGAACGATCTACGGTTATGATTACATCTACCATGAAAATGGAGAGCCCATCGTCAACGAGGAAGGGACGAAATACCTGATCACCGATACCCGTGTCCCCATCGGGAACGCCAGCCCGGATTTCATTGCAGGATGGCAGACTGAGTTTATTTACAAGGGGCTCAGGCTGGCGGCATTGATCGACACCAAATGGGGAGGCGAGATCTATTGCGGATCCTATGTCATTGCCCTCCAGACAGGGCAGAGCCCAGAGACACTCAAGGAGCGGGAAGGCGGAGGACTCCCGTATACAGATCCTGACGGGAATACGTCCAATACAGGGATCATTCTCGATGGGGTCCTTTCAAACGGCTCTCCCAATAACAAGGTGGTGCACTACTATTATAAATACCTGCCCAATGCAGGAGGGTGGGGAAAATTTCTTTCCACGCCAGGAATCCTTGAGAATTCATGGGTGAAAATGAGGGAAATATCCCTGTCGTATTCCCTGCCCGGGAAAATCGTTGAAAAGACCAGGATCTTTCAGAACCTGACCCTTTCTGTTGCCGGCAGGGATCTGTTTTACATATACACCTCCCTGCCTGACAGGATCAATCCGGAAGGTATCATGGGATCGGGCAACGCACAGGGATTCGAATGGGGATCAATGCCCGGTACGATGTCAGTCACGTTTGGTGTCTCAGCTGCATTCTGAAACTCAGTAACGAATTATTGAATGGAAATTACCATGAATATAAAGAACATAACAGCCAGTTTGTTGTTGCCTCTCCTTCTGTTTCTGGTATCCTGTACGAAGGACTTTGAAGAGATCAACACCAATCCGAACAATTTCACGACGGCCAGTGACGGAGCCCTGTTCAACGCTGTACTATCTTCATTGCAGCTTGGGTGGAATGAGCAGTTCTACATCAACAACGAAATCCTTTACAAGCAGACACAACAGGCTGCATTGACCGAAGAAGCCTGGGGTAACTTTACCCTGGGAACGGAAGAGATATGGAGCAACTATTACGGCTCTCTCCCCGAAATAAGGGAGCTTCAGAAACGCTTCAGCACGTACGACGGTTCTCCCGGTGTTATGAACATGAAGGCGATGCTGGAGATCACCCTGGCCATGAAAACCTTTAAAGTTACGGACTTGTTCGGAGACATCCCTTTCAGCAAAGCGGGTTACGGATTTCAGGACCTTGATCTGTTGCGTCCCGAATACGACACCCAGAAGGATATCTACCTTGCACTGCTGGAGACATTGAAATGGGCCGACGGGCAGATTGATGATACTGCTGAACCGGCGGAACCTTTTACTACCTTTATTCAGTTCGATAAGCTGTTCAACGGGGATATGCTGAAATGGAAAAAGCTTGCCAATTCGCTGAGGATGCGCCATGCCATGAGGATGGCAGAAATAGAGCCCGAACTGGCCGGTGAGATTATCCACGACATCATCGAAAACGACAAACCGGTCTTTCTAGGATACGATTTCATTACACCTGTATTCGAAAGTGCCTGCTTGTGGCCGGCAGCGATCGGTTTTCGCAATGAGAGCCTTAACTGGTCCTTCCGGGAGCACAACAACCTTAGGATGGGATCCGCTATCTGGCACCAACTTTCGGAGAATGACAACACCGACGGTAGCGGGATCTTTGATCCGCGTGCTTATATTTTCTTCGAAACGAACAATGATGATCAATGGGTACCTTTTCCCCAGTTGCCCGAAGCCGGTACTCCTTCGGAGGGAGGAATTCCTTATGGCACACACCGGGATCAGGCAGGAGCATTCTATATCAAGGGAGAAACCTGCCTGTATTCTCCTTTTAATTATTTCATTGTAGCGGACATGGACTACATGCCCATTATTTTCATTACCGGTGCGGAGATCCATTTTATCAAGGCGGAAGCCTATTTCAGGGGGATCGGAGTGGCCATGGATAAGGACCAGGCAGATATTGAGTACATGAACGGGATCAATGCTTCGGTCGGGTGGTGGATGAGTGTAGCCGAAAATTCACAATTACCGACCTCCCGCCTGGCTTTTACTGATATGGTGACCATTCCTGATAAAATCGACGCATCTTCCGTGCTGATGAAGTTCGGCAGCTGGAATGCAGTCACGGAGGAGGAAAAGCTGCTGTTCATCTATACGCAATGGTGGCTCGATGCTTTCCGTCAGCCATGGGAAGCCTATGCGCTCGCGCGAAGAACGGGCAAAACTCCCCGGGAAGGAGCTCCGATCAGCCATTACCGACTGCCCTACCCTCCCTCGGAAATGGAATTCAACTCGGCGAACTGTGAACAGGCTATTGCCAGACAGGGAGGAGACACACCGGAAATCAAGATCTGGTGGGTCCCGTAATAGCATGATAACGTGTTACTTATATGAAGAACAGAGTAAACCCAAAAATTATAAAACAATGAAAATGTTCAATTCCAAAACCAGGTTCCTTGCACTTCTTATCCTTGTGCTGAATCCTTTCCTGCTTCTTTCACAAAGCAATCAATACCTGCATTTCGACAGGGTTGACGACTTCGTTCAGTTGCCTAACGGTTCGCAATATTTTTCCGGGACCAACCAGCTGTCCCTGACCGGGTGGTTCTATTGCGACCAGCTGGCCTACGGCCAGGGTTATATGGGCTTTCGGGCAGGTGCCGGAACGGCGGAATTCTATCTGATCCAGCTGAACAACGGCGTTATGGAATGCCGGTTGGTTACCACTGCAGGATTTCATGAATATGTTGCACCTGCAAATACGATCATTCCCCAGGTCTGGCAGCACATAGCCTGGATCTACGATGGAAGCGCCATAACGCTATATGTCAACGGGAACTTTATCGGCAGCAAGGCGGCCTCAGGAAATTTCGTGGGTGAAACAGTAACCTTTGCGATCGGCAAAAGCATCTTAGGCGGATTCAATTTTGTGTACGGGGGGAGGGTTGATGAAATATCCGCCTGGAACATCGCCCTGACACAAACGCAGATCCAGGACATCATGAACGATGAGCTGACAGGCACAGAGTCAGGGTTGCAGTTGTATTATAAGTTTAACCAGGGAGATCCGGGGGGCGACAACACGGCAATCACAAAGCTTATCAGTGAGACCGGTATCGGCGAAAGGGATGCCGACCTTATGAATTTCGCCCTGACGGGTGAAACCTCGAATTTCAATGGTGAGCTTGATCCCGGTTATCAGGCCATTTCGTTCCCTCAGATCCCCCATCATCTGACAACTGACCCCTCCTTCAGCATTGAAGCCACAGCCACGTCAGGTCTGGAGGTGATGTTTCAGGTGCTTTCCGGGCCGGCCACCATCAATGGCAATATCGTCACCCTTACAGGGACAGCCGGCGAGGTCGCCATTGAAGCGTCACAACCCGGTGACGAAGTGTTCGATCCGGCAGAACCGATCGTCAACACCTTTATGGTCCTCAATCCAATGACCTTCCTCCCCGAAATTGATATCAGGCATCCGCTGCCAGGAGATGTTTTTGTGCCCTCTCTGTTGGAAATACTGCTCTCAACGGTTTCCACCATCGATTATCCTGAGCTGTTCTTTGTTCATGATGTTAAATTTGTGGTCAACGGCCAGACGATACCGGCACAGAATCACTTCAATGGTCATTATACAGCCTGGTGGATGCCCCCGGATTATGGCACTTACAGCATCAGCGTGATTTCCACCAATAATTTCGGAGCTTCAGCCGAAGAAACGACCAGCATAACCATTCTACCCGGGGCTTCTGACATGGAAGTGCAGGCAGCAGAAAATATATGGCTGAACCCGAATAATGTTTCGCAGGTCGTGTCCGCTGAGTTGCCCTCCTTTTTCGGAGCATTCGACAAAGTGACAGCCATCTTGTCGGTTACCTGCCCCCCGGAGGGTGGATGCGGTGAATACGACAGGGTTGGAGGTGTTGAAGTGAAAGGCCACGACGGTAAATGGTACGAGATCATCCGGTATATCACCCCATATAGTGTGGAATGCTCCAGTGTCATTGATCTTACGGATTACATGTCGCTACTTCTGGGCAAAGTGGAGTTCCGGTTCAACTGCAGTACGCTCGATAACGGTTACCTGTGGGGACTGACCCTGCATTACAGGCAAGGAACTCCGGAATACTTTTACAGCACTATTTATGAGGTTTGGAATGAAATTTATCCGTTTGGGGATTATGCCAACCTCCAGCCCGTCGGAAACTGGAACTTCGAATTCCCTCAGGAGGCCGCCGCAGCCAAGCTAAAACTGGTGTCCACCGGGCATGGATGGGGAGATCTGAATACCAGCAATGCGGCTGAATTCTATGAAGCCACACACCATATTTGGGTGAACGGGGAACAAACGTTCGAACAGTATAACTGGTACGACTGCAATCCGAATCCCGATGGATGCCAGCCACAGAACGGCACCTGGTACCACAACCGTGCGGGATGGTGTCCGGGTACCATTGCCCAGTGGTTCGATTACGATATGACTCCTTTCATTGCTGAAGAAGATGTGGAACTGGGATATGTTTTCTATGAGGATTATGTCGATCTCTGCCATCCCAACCATCCGGATTGCGTAACCGGCGAAACCTGTGATGATTGTGATGATGGATTCAATCCAGTGCTTGATGTTGCCTGTAACCTGGTGGTCTTTACGGTGTCCCCTTTCATTACCGGCATATCTGAAGAAGATCATCGTATACGGGTCTATCCCAATCCCACCACTGACGTGATCATGGTGACCGTTGAAGGATCGCCTGCCGAGGGTGATCACTGCTCCCCGATCAAGCTTTATACAATGACAGGAATGCTGGCCGGTGAGTTCAAATGGGCCGGTCATTCAATGCAGATTGACCTTTCCGGGTATCCAAAGGGAATGTATATCCTTACGATTCAGACAAAGGATAAAACGATTATGAAGAAACTGGTGTTGCAATAAGACGGTCAGTTTAAGACACTCAATGCGATCATTAATATTTAATACAACCATGAAACATATCAACAACACTGTTCTGTTGCTTTTTCCGCTTATTTTAGCTACTGGCTGCGCGGAAAAGGTAAAAACGCAGGAAGATAAAACTGACCTGATCATGACCGAAAATTCTGCACTTACGTACGTACTTCCCACTCCGCGTATCAAGGGAGATATCTCGGTGGAGGAAGCCATACAGCACCGTCGTTCGCACCGGTCCTACCTGAAAGATGCCATTACTGCCGAAGATCTGTCTCAGGTCCTCTGGGCAGCCTACGGGATCACACAGCCCCTGCAGGGCTATCCGCAGACTCGTGGTGGGCTCAGGACGGCACCTTCTGCCGGGGCAAAGTACCCCCTGGAGATCTATGCTCTTGTTGGCAATGTCCGTGGAATCGAACCAGGAGTGTACCGGTACGATTCGCGTGAACATAAGATCACCAGGGTCATCGATAAGGATATCAAAAAGGAGCTATCTGTTGCTGCACTGAACCAGGAGATGATCAGTGATGCGCCGGCCTGTTTGTTCTACAGTGCGGTTTACAGCCGGACGACCGAAAGATACGGGGACCGGGGGCGTGAACGGTACGTATGCATGGATCTCGGACACTCGGCAGAGAACGTCTACCTGCAGACCGAAGCCCTGCACCTAGGGACCTGCGCCATCGGAGCGTTTGACGATGCGGCGGTACGAGCGGTGATGCAGCTGCCGGAGGAAGAGGAACCACTGTATATCATGCCGATTGGGAGGTACTTTGATGTGTCTGAGTTCTAGGAAGATGCTCCTTAAATTCCAAATTCCAGGCACCAAAATCCAAACAAATCCAATATTCAAATCCCAAACGGCTTCCCGGCTCCCGCCCCCTGAACACCTGTAGACCTGTAAACCTGATGACCAGCCTACTATATGGGATAATGCAATGATTCTTCAACATAATTTGGATAATATCTTAAATCTGATTATTTTTAGTCATGATTTATCATTAACAATGAACATTGACAATTAACAATTTAACAATGACCATCAGGCATCTCATAACCATTACTTTTATCCTCCTCATAAACAGTTCATTAGACGCCCAGCTCATCCGCGTCCCCGCCGATGAGCCAACCATTCAGTCCGGGATCTCCGCTGCTGAAAAGGGTGATACGGTCCTCGTTTCACCGGGAACCTACCTTGAAAACATTAACTTCTGGGGAAAGAACATTACCGTTACCAGTCTTTTCCTGACTACCGGTGACACGGCTAATATTTCCCAGACCATTATCGACGGTCATGATGCCGACGATGCAGTGGAAATTTCCAACGGGGAAGACAGTACTGCTTTACTGTGTGGATTTACAATACGAAACGGTCTTACGGATGCCAATGGAGGTGGGATCAACGTTTACAATGCAAGCCCCCGGCTTGAGAATCTGAAGATACATGATTGCACGGCCATGTACGGGGGAGGCGTCAGCTGCCGGTCGCGATCGTCGACGGATCCGGTAGCACATCCCTCACTGGTGAATGTAATTGTTATCAACAACACTGCTCAGTTTGGCGGAGGTGTCTACCTGGAAGCGGGGACATCTTCCATGGCAGGCCTGTTGAAATCCAGGCTGCAAAATGTCCTCATCAGTGGCAACCATGCGACCCGTGGTGCAGGGATTCTGATTGCTGGCTTAACGGAAACTCTTATTCAGAACCTGACAATTACCGGCAATTATGCAGAACAGTCCGGTGGTGGAATATCCAGCCAGGACTATCCCCTTATGATCCGGAATACGATCATATGGGACAACACTCCCGATGAGATCCATACCACCGGGAATCCAACCATTAGCTTCTCCGATATTAAAGGAGGAGCGGCAGGTGAAAACAACATCGAAGAGAATCCGAAATTCGCCGGTACCGGTTCCCATCCATTCATTCTTACCGGTGGATCTCCCTGCATTGATACGGGAACTCCTGATACTACCGGACAGGGTCTGCCCCTGAGAGATATCGCCGGGAACCTGCGCATCTGGGATGGTGATGGCGACGACTTCCGGACGATAGACATGGGGGCTTATGAATTCGGTTCAAAGCCCGATGGCATTCCTTCTCCATTAACTGGTAAGGGAGCACTGTTAACTTGTCATTGTTTCCCAAATCCATCTGATGGATCAACTACATTTCACTATGAAGTATATCAGGCGACGGTTGTTACCCTCGAAATCACAGATGACGCGGGCAGACAAGTCGCCGTTCCCGTCAACACGTTTCAACAGACTGGGAAATACACGGTTCACTGGGATACCTGGGGACTATCTCCGGGTGTCTATTATTTCAGGTTAACTGCGAATGGCGAACGGCAAGCGGCGAACGGCAAAGTCGTATTGGTAAGGTAGAATTCCCTATCCAGCCATGATGATATTGACGGTAATGATCAGGTCAAGGACGGAAATGACCGCGTCTCCATTGGTATCCGCGCTGGCGAAGCAAAAGGGGGAAGGATCCAGCCCCATGATATAGTTGACGGTCGTGATGATATCCAGGACGTTCACCGTTCCATCGCAGTTTGAATCGCCCGGCAAAATGGTAGTAGCTTGCAGTGTGGCAAGGGCTGACAAACCGAAATCGTGCCATAGCCCATCCCAATAATTGCATCCGGGGCAGTCATTCTGCCAAGTCGCTTCAGCCTCTATTTCCTCCGGGGTGGCCCAGTGATATAATTTCAAGTGGATCAAGTCGTTATCATAAAAACCCTGTTTTCCAGCTTCATAGGGATCATCACCCCAGGCGCTGACCGATACATTGAATGTCCCGTCCCAGATCACTGCCCCGGCACATTTCAGTACACCGCCATTATCATAAAACACCCCGATATGATCGCCGGTGCTAAGCGGTTCCCCGTTAAGGGTTGGATTGGCGCTGAGCGGTATGACGATCACATGGGAAGAATAAGAGGGTGCATAATCCCATCCCGGCGGTAACTGGGCTTTCAGAAGGGAGGGTACAATGAAAAAGACAGCTGTCAGACCAAAGAGATAATGGAAATGCATTCTTTTCATGATCATTTCTCCTTTAATTATTGAACGTATTCGAGTGCTTGATGAGCTTTTTAATGATGATTTCCTGCCCATCCGTAATCCTGATGAAATAGACTCCCTGAGCGAGATCCTGGATCTTCAGTTCGGTCAGGTTGTTTTCAAGCCTGACTTCCCTGATCAGTTTACCGCTCGCCATGCTGTACAACGCGAGGATAGCATCAGCGGAGATATTTCCTATGCATTTGATCATCACGCTCTCGCAGGCGGGATTTGGATAAATCTCAACATCGTTCAGGCCGTTCTCCCCTATTGCCGTTGCCATCATGCTCATATGAGTGATCCTGGAAAGCCCGTTACCAAGATAAAGATCGGTATTTGGTAGGGATGGATCGAAGGTTGCGGTAATGGTGAACTCTTCTTGGGTTGAAGGTCGGTAGAGGCGAAAACTCATATATTCGTTACCCGTAAAGCCTTCCACTGTCGAGGCAGTAGTGAAATCATCTCCAAAAGCCGTTATGGAAAGAGGTTCTCTTTTGCCGGTATAGATGATCATCCCGCTGCAAAGGCCATTTTGGGTAAAAACGCCCAGGTAATCCCCAAAACCAATTCCAGGGAGTTCACTCCATGCATCTTTATCAATGGCGATGGTGTGTGATGTACCTGTGAATTCAACATCGTTCCAGGGAGTGTTATTGACAAACTCGTTCAGTTCATTGTTTGCCGGGCCTACCGGTTCAGGTGCATTGAATGCAGTGAAGTCGAGAGCGACAGTGGCAGTCAGCAATACCTGGTAGGATTTGCCCGGTTCAACGGTTGTCAGTGAAAACACCCCCATTGCAGGCCACCATATCCGGTTGCCGGCTATTTCCTTGACAATGACCAGGTGAGGATCCAGCTGGCCGAACAAGTCGGAGGATGAAACAACATTCTGGGCAAGAACGGGGATGGTATACCAACCGGATGGGAGGTCCACGGACAGGTCTGATTCAGCTGTACCCTCCACCAGGACGAGTGCTTCCTGATCCATTTTTACGATATACCCGTGATGAGGCACCCACCCGGGTTCCTCTGCAGGAGGAGGATCGATCTGGTTGATCCCCTGGGAAGGCCAGTACACCTGGCCAAATGGATTGAGAAGGATAATCAGATGGCCCACCACAGGATCAAAAATATGCTCTGCAAGGGATATCGTGGGATCCACCCAGCTGGAGATCCCGCTCCACCCTGCCGGTATGTAAAGCAGCTGACCGGTTAATGTCATAAGGGGTTGCTGAAAGCCCTGGGTCAGGATGATATCATCATTTCCAAATGTTGCAATGACGCATTCACCCAGCGTCCAGCTCACAGATATTCCTCCAGCTTCACTGTAATTTCCTGCAGTAGCAATAACCTGCTGGTCGAGAGTCTGAGCCATCAAAACGATAGCGAATCCGAAACTACTCAGCATAAGTAATGCTTTTTTCATTTCCTTAGAAATTAAAAGATCCGATCCCGATTTCCGTTATAATCCTGCAATATACTAAAAATTTAGAGTTGATCCATAAAATTGATCAGTTTTTTATTCGTATCTTGCAAACACAAAAATCATAAGTATGGAAGAACAGATTGGCATCAAACGGATTTACACAGGATCTGTCGTAGAGGCGAATTATTTGCTGGAATTGCTTCGGGAGAATGGCATAGAGGCCATGCTGCGCAACACCCTGGAAGAAAGTGTGATCGCCGGTTGGGCCTCCGGAGCTCCCGAAGATTCAGCCCTGATCTATGTCACCGAAAACCACTACGACCTTGCCCTTAGAATTATCAATGAATATCTCCAGGAACCAAAAGAATAATCCCAAATCTTTAAAAAACTCCAATGCCTTGAAGCCTTTGTGCCTTTGTGCCTTTGTGCCTTATTTATACCCCCTCTAAACAACATCCCTTTCCCCAAATTTTTTACTCAAATACAAGGTTTTTCATATTTTTGACGCCTTCAAATGCAAACCTATGGAGAGTCAGTCGCTGGTCCTGTTCTTCATTGTTGCTGTTGTACTGGTGGGGGCAGCCTTGTTGTTTTCCGGTTTCATACCGCCAAAATCCTTTAATCCCCAGAAATTTGAACCTTACGAATGCGGTATTCCGACCATCGGCGGAGCATGGTTGCAATATACTGTCGGGTACTATCTTTTTGCCATCCTCTTCCTGATCTTTGACGTAGAAACAGTCTTCATCTTTCCATGGGCTGTGACGGTAGTCAAAGGCAATACAGTAGCACTGGCGGAGATCCTGATATTTTTCTTCATCCTTATGCTGGGTTTATTCTATGCCTGGAAAAAACATGCATTAAAATGGGAATAATCCGAAAAAAAGAGATACACGATCCATTTTACAAGAACCAGTACCCTATTGTTGAGCAATATGCCGACGGGGGCATCGTTTTGGCCAATCTGAACACATTGGTCAACTGGGCAAGGGCCAACTCCCTCTGGCCCCTGACCTTCGGAACGCGTTGCTGTGCCATTGAATTCATGGCCACAGGAGCATCACGGCACGACTTCGCCCGGTTTGGTGCGGAGGTAGCCAGGGCCACACCCCGCCAGGCAGACGTGATCTTCATCAGCGGATCCATCGTTTACAAAATGGCACCCGTGCTCAAACGGCTGTACGACCAGATGGCAGAGCCCAAATACGTGATTGCGATGGGAGCCTGCGCTATTTCCGGAGGGCCCTTTTTCTATAACTCCTATTCCGTGGTGAAAGGAGCCGACCATGTGATCCCTGTGGATGTTTATATACCCGGCTGTCCTCCCCGCCCTGAAGCAGTGCTCTATGGTATCATGCAGCTTCAGAAAAAAATAAAGAAACAGCGTACCGTCGGGAAAAGGTCCAGACAGTTGCCTCAGGAGACAAATCCGCTGAATCCGATGATATGAGCCCGGAAGAACTTAATGCACATATTCAGTCGCTTGAACCAGCTGCTGTGGTGGTCATGGGAAAGCAGTTTCCTGAGGTCATGGTTCCTGAAGATCAGCTGCGTTACCTTGCCAGGGAACTGAAAGAGAATCCTTCCACGGCGTTTGATTACCTTATCTGCCTCACCGGCGCCGATTTTGATGACCATATGAAGGTGATCTATCACCTGGAGTCCACCGTTCACAGAAACATACTTGTACTGAAGACCAGGACACTGTCACGTATAAACCCGGTTTTACCTACCGTTTCCGATATCTGGAGGACGGCTGAATTTCATGAGCGGGAGGTCTTTGACCTGCTTGGCATCCGGTTCAAGGGCCACCCCGACATGAGGAGGCTTTTCCTGTCGGATGAATGGGGGTTTCCATTGAGAAAGGATTATGTTGATGAAGTGAGGATCGTTGATCGTTAAGACATGCAAGAAGCAGAACCAGATCGGATCGAGACGCAGGAATATCTTGTGAACATGGGGCCCCAGCACCCCTCAACCCATGGTGTGCTGAGGCTTTTGCTCAAGCTGGAAGGTGAGATCGTCCACCATGTGGATCCGCACATCGGGTATATCCACAGCGGGATAGAAAAAATGTGCGAGTCACTCACCTATCCCCAGATCCCTTATCTGACCGACAGGATGGATTACCTCTCGGCGCACATGAATGAGGAAGTGGTGTGCCTTTGCATTGAAAATGCACTCGGCGTGGAGGTTCCTGACCGAGTGAAGTACATCCGTACCATCTTCAGTGAGCTTCAGCGACTGGCCTCGCATCAGTTATGGTGGTGCGTCATGGGCATGGACCTGGGCGCCCTGACCACCTTCTTCTATGGATTACGCGACAGAGAAAAGATCCTGGACATTTTTGAGGAAACCTGCGGGGCGCGACTTACTCTTCATTACAGCATCCCGGGAGGATTGATGTTCGACATCCATCCTAATTTTCAAAAGCGTGTCCATGATTTCCTGAACTATTTCAGAAAAAAACTGCCGGAGTACGACCAACTGCTTACCGGGAACGTCATTTTCCAGGAACGGACACGTGGTATCGGGATCTTCCCTAAGGAAGCGGTCATCAATTATGGCGTTACGGGTCCTTCCGGAAGAGCCTCGGGATTTTCCTGCGATGTCAGGAAACATCTTCCATACAGTGCCTATCCGTTTGTCAGCTTTCAGGAAGCGCTGGATGACCGGGGTGATACACTGGCCAGGTACCAGGTCAGGATAAAAGAAATGTGGGAGTCGATGTCGATCATCGAGCAGCTGATTGACAACATCCCTGAGGGAGATGTTCAGGTCAAAATGAAGGGGGTGGTCAAACTGCCGGAAGGAGAGTATTTTCAGCGGGTGGAATCAGCCAGGGGTGATTTTGGCGTCTTCATCATCAGTGACGGCAAAAAAAGTCCCTACCGGCTGAAATTCCGGTCCCCCGGCTTTTCCAACCTCTCAGCACTCCACGCGATGTCGAAAGGCTGGAAGATCGCCGACCTGGTGGCCATCATGTCTTCGCTCGACCTGGTGATCCCGGATATTGACAGGTAAAACCAACGATATGGCATTCAGTATCTACGATTTTTCCACACTGACACAGTCTATCCATGATGGACTCAGCTCCCGGTTATCCCCGACGGGGACCTTGGCGATGGAATGGGCAATCGTAGGGATCGTCATCCTGCTCTTTGTGGCCGTATTCGGCTTGTTCCTGGTATATGCCGAACGAAAGGTATGCGCTTTCTTCCAGCAGCGGCTGGGCCCGATGCGGGTTGGTCCATGGGGACTGGTCCAGACCATCGCCGACTTCATCAAACTGTTGATGAAGGAGCTGATCCAGCCAGCCAGGGCGGATAAGTTCCTGTATAACCTCGCACCCTTCATCGTGATCATTGTGACCTTTCTGGCCATCTCTGTCATACCGTTTGCCAAAGGGCTGCAAGCCTTCGATTTCGACATTGGAGTGTTTTTCGTGACCTCCATCACGGCTGTCGGGGTCATTGGCATCTTGCTGGCTGGCTGGTCAAGCAACAATAAGTACTCCCTGATCGGAGCCATGAGAAGCGGGGCACAGATCATCAGCTACGAACTTTCGGTGGGACTGTCGCTGATCACCATCGTCATCATGGCCGGCACACTGCAGCTCTCAGGGATCGTCGAAGCACAGCGCGCAGGATGGTTCATCTACCGTGGACATATTCCGGCCATCATCGCATTCTTTGTGTTTGTTATCGCCGGTACGGCAGAGACCAACCGGGGACCTTTCGACCTGGCAGAAGCCGAATCCGAACTGACCGCAGGATTCCATACGGAATATTCCGGGATCAAATTCGCTTTCTTCTTCCTGGCCGAGTATGTCAACCTGTTCATTGTTTCTGCCATGGCCACCACGGTCTTCCTCGGAGGGTGGATGGCTCTGCACGTAGGAAACCTGGAAGGATTCAACCATGTGATGGATCTCCTCCCGCCCGTCTTCTGGTTCTTTATTAAGGTATTCTTCGTGATATTCCTGATCATGTGGTTCAAATGGACCTTCCCGCGCCTGAGGATCGACCAGATCCTTACCCTGGAGTGGAAGTTCCTTTTACCCATCAACTTATTCAATATCATCCTGATGACCGTAATCGTACTGCTGGGATGGCACTTTTAAAGAAGAAGGCAAAAATTAATGAGCGCGATCTGGAAATATATATCTGACGTTTTGAAAGGCATCTGGACTCTCATCCAGGGGATGCGGATCACAGGCTATTACTTCTTCAGGCCGCGGCTGATCGTCACACAGCAATATCCTGAGAACAGGCGCACGCTGGAGATGTTCGAGCGGTTCAGAGGCGAGGTTACCATGCCTCACAATGAGAACAACGAGCATCGGTGCACAGGTTGCGGCATATGCGAGATAAGCTGCCCCAACGGTTCCATTGAAATCATCACGGCGACGGTGCTGCTCCCCGACGGAAAGAAGAAACGGATCATCGACAAGCACATCTACCATCTGGGTATGTGCAGTCTATGTAACTTATGCGTAAAAAATTGTCCTTCGGATGCCATCGTCATGGCGCAGACCTTTGAGCATGCCGTATGGGATCGCACACAGCTTACCAAGGTCCTGAACAGGCCCGGCTCAAAGATCATGGAGGGCGTCAAAGAATAAACAGGCAGGCTATGAACAATCTGGTCATGTTTTTCATATTGTCGGGATTAATCCTTGTCTTCTCCGTGATGACGGTACTTACCCGGCGTATCCTGCGGTCGGCCGTTTTTCTGCTTTTTGTCCTTCTGGCTACCGCTGGCCTTTACTTCATGCTTGACTACATGTTCCTGGCCGCGGTTCAGCTGACGGTCTACGCCGGAGGTATCGTAGTCCTGATCATCTTTTCCATCCTGCTGACCAGCCATATCAGTGAAAGGGCGGCCATGGCAGGCAAATGGCCCATGATCGCATCGGCCTTCGTGGTCTTGCTGGGAGCTGGAGTTACACTTTATACGATCTACAGTTACGTTTTTAAAGCTTCAGCGGAACCGGCCATACCCAGCACCATGAAATCAATCGGCAGCCATCTGATCAGTTACGGTGAGGACGGATATGCCCTGCCGTTTGAGGTCATTTCGGTCCTGCTGCTTGCCGTCATGATCGGAGCCATCATCGTTGCTAAAAAAGAAGTCAAATAGTAAACCATCAACCATGCATCAAGGGATCCCTCTTCATTATTTTCTGATCGTCAGCACACTGATGTTCTTTATCGGGATCTTCGGTTTCCTAACCCGGCGGAACCTGATCACCATCCTAATGTCGATCGAGCTGATCCTGAACTCAGTGAACATCAACTTTGTGGTTTTCAACAGGTATCTTTTCCCCCATAAGCTGCAGGGCCATTTTTTCAGCATGATCGTCATCGCGATCGCCGCCGCGGAAGCAGCCGTCGCCATTGCCATCATCATCAACATATACAGGAATTTCCGTTCGATCGAAGTGGGAAAAGTTGATGAAATGAAACATTAAGTCTGTACAGATGCACGGATACGCATATACGGTTTACATTCTTCTGATCCCATTTATCATCTTTATATTCCTGGGATTGTTCGGAAACAGGTTCAAGCCTATGTTTTCAGGCATCGTGGGATCGGCAGGCCTGCTGGTTTCCTTTATCCTTTCGTTAACCACGGCTTACCGATATTTTTTTGCTTCAGCACCCGGCGAAGATGGATATACGGCCATCATTGCCATGAACGCGGTCTGGCTCCGTCTTACGGAAACGCTGCATATTGACATGGGGATATTGCTGGATCCGATCTCGGTGATGATGCTGATCGTGATCACGACCGTTTCGCTGATGGTGCACATCTACAGCATCGGCTATATGAAAGGGGAAAGAGGTTATGAACGGTTTTTCTCTTTTTTATCCCTCTTCACTTTTTCGATGCTGGGACTTGTCGTGGCGGCCAATATCTTCCAGATGTATATTTTCTGGGAGCTGGTAGGGGTTTCGAGCTATCTGCTGATCGGTTTCTATTATCAGCGGCCCTCTGCAGTGGCTGCCTCCAAGAAGGCATTCATCGTGACACGGTTTGCCGATCTGGGATTTCTGATCGGCATCCTGGTTCTATCCTTTACCACCGGCACGTTCGATTTTCAGACTCTTACCGATCCTGCAGGGCCGGCTGTGACCCATGCGGGTGGCGCCACTTTTCTGGGGCTGTCGGTCATCACCTGGTCGCTGATCCTGGTGTTCATGGGAGGGGCCGGGAAATCAGCTATGTTCCCGCTTCATATATGGTTGCCGGATGCCATGGAAGGCCCGACTCCTGTTTCTGCCCTGATCCACGCCGCCACGATGGTGGTTGCGGGCGTTTACCTGGTGGCCCGCATGTTCCCGGTCTATGCGCTTGCGGGTATCCCTGCCCTGAATGTGGTTGCCTATGTCGGAGGATTCACATCGTTGTTTGCGGCGGTGATCGCCTGCACCCAGCTGGATATCAAGCGGGTGCTTGCCTATTCAACCATGTCGCAGATCGGATACATGATGCTGGCGCTGGGAGTTGCTCGCTACGGAGGGCATGAGGGGCTTGGATTCATGGCATCGATGTTCCACCTGTTCACCCATGCCATGTTCAAGGCGCTGCTGTTCCTCTGTGCCGGGGCCGTGATCCATGCCGTTCATACCAATTACATGAATGAGATGGGGGGATTAAGGAAGTATCTACCCATCACCCACATCACGTTCCTGGTTGCCTGTCTCACTATTGCAGGAATTCCTACATTTGCGGGCTTTTTCAGCAAGGATGAGATCCTGGCCGCAGCGTGGCATCATAATAAGTTCCTGTTCTTTGTGGAGTACATCGTAGCAGGCCTGACCGCATTTTATATGTTCCGGCTGTACTTCAGCATCTTCCAGGGGAAACAGGCGCATTATCACCATGTGCCTCAGGAGGCTCCGTACGTGATGACCATTCCGCTGATGTTGCTGGCCCTGGTATCGGTATTCAGCGGGTTCATCCCATTCCACAGTCTTGTCACCAGCGACGGACTTCATCTTGACACCCGCATCGAATGGGGTGTGGCCATACCTTCGGTGCTGATCGCCGTGGCAGGGATCGGTGTGGCTGCGGTCATGTACCGCAAGGAGAGCGCCCTGCCCGAAAGGATGGCATCCACGTTCAGGCACCTGTACACATGGTCGTACCATAAGTTCTATATTGATGAGGTGTACCTGTTCATCACCAAAAAAGTCATTTTCAGATACATATCCACCCCGGTCGCCTGGTTCGACAGGCATGTTGTCGACGGGACCATTAACGGGATTGCCTGGGTGATTGTATCTGCGAGTCAAAAGGTCAAAGGTTTGCAGTCGGGGCAATTACAGCAGTATGCGCTTGTGTTCGTATCGGGTGCTGTGCTGCTGATCCTGGTTTTTATCTGTTTGTTATACTAAAATGACAGGCGAGCGATGCATTTTCTGAACTTATTTGTAGTTGTTCCCGCGCTGACCATCGTGGCCATCCTGTTCACCAGGGACCTGAAAGGTGCACGGTGGGCAAGTGCGGTGGGGATGAGCATTCAGCTGGTCCTGGCCGGGGCGCTGGTGTTCATGTACCTCAGCGCCAGGAATGCAGGCGTTGCGGATGAGATGCTTTTTACTGCCGACAGCACCTGGTTTCCAAGCCTGAACATACGGTATGCCATCGGGGTGGACGGAATATCCGTAGCAATGATTGCGCTCACGGCGGTCGTCATCTTTGCGGGGGTATTCGCTTCCTGGGAAATGGAGTTTCTTTCCAGGGAGTTTTTCATCAGCCTGATCCTTCTGTGTTCGGGAGTTTTTGGTTTCTTTATTTCCCTCGATCTGTTCACCATGTTTCTCTTCTATGAGCTGGCGGTCATCCCGATGTATCTATTGATCGGGATCTGGGGATCGGGACCGAAGGAATACTCGGCGATGAAACTGACGCTGATGCTCATGGGGGGATCGGCGCTGCTGACCGTCGGCATCCTTGGCCTTTATTTTCATTCGGCCGCGGCTGGCGGGCAGCATACGTTCCATATCCTGGAAATTGCCAAAACAGACATTCCTGTTACAGCGCAGCGCTTCTTTTTTCCGTTCACGTTCATCGGATTCGGCATCCTGGGAGCTTTGTTCCCGCTGCACACCTGGTCGCCCGACGGACATTCTTCGGCGCCCACGGCCGTTTCCATGCTACACGCCGGCGTACTGATGAAACTTGGGGGATATGGCTGCTTCCGCGTAGCCATGTTCCTGATGCCGGAAGCAGCCAACGAAATGGCGTGGATCTTTATCATCCTGACCACCATCAGCGTCGTCTACGGGGCTTTTGGAGCCATCTGGCAGAAGGATTTGAAATACATCAACGCCTATTCCTCCGTCAGCCATTGCGGACTGGTCCTTTTTGCACTGCTGATGATGAATCAGACTGCTATGAACGGTGCCATCATCCAGATGATCTCCCACGGTCTGATGACAGCCCTTTTCTTTGCCTTGATCGGGATGATCTACTCACGGACGCATACACGCATCATCGACCAGATGGGTGGTCTTATGAAAGTAATCCCCTTCCTGTCGGCCGTATACGTGATCGCAGGTCTTGCATCCCTTGGCCTTCCGGGACTGAGCGGCTTTGTGGCAGAGGCCACCATCTTTGTCGGTGCCTTCCAGCATGCCGATACGTTCCACAGAGTGGTTACGATCGTGGCGACCACATCCATCGTCATTACGGCCGTGTATATCCTTCGGGTGATCGGCATTCTTTTGCTGGGTCCGATTAAAAACGAACATTTTGAGCACCTGGGCGACGCCCACTGGTACGAAAGGATATCCACCATTATCCTGGTGTTAGGCATTGCGGGGATTGGGCTGGCACCCCTGTGGCTTTCGGATATGATCAACTTCAGCCTCGCCCCGATCATAGGTAAGTTATCCGGTTTGGTAAATGATGTACCCCTGGTACTCAACTAACAGATAGTGTATGAATCTGAGCGATCTTATGATCATGAGGCATGAGCTGCTGCTGACCCTGCTGGCAGTGAGCATCCTGATAATGGACCTGGGTGCCGGACCAAAACACCGTTACCTTGTATTGCCCGTCTCTCTCATTTTATTCTTTGTCAACCTGATCATCGGATTCTTGCCTGTCAGGGAAGGGACGCTTTTTGGCGGGATGTATCACACCAGCGGATTGATCATCCTGATGAAAAACATCCTGAACATCGGATTCTTCATCGTCATGCTACAGTCGTTCACGTGGTTAAAAAAGGAAGAGAATAAATTGAAAATGAGCGAGTTCTATGTCCTTTTGCTGGCTACGCTGATCGGTATGAACTTCATGATCTCCTCGGGCGACTTCCTGATGTTCTATCTCGGCCTGGAGCTGGCAACCATCCCCATGGCCGCACTGGCAGCATACGTTCACCACCAGACGCGTTCGGCAGAGGCAGGCATCAAACTGATCCTCATTTCGGCTCTTTCATCGGGTATCCTTCTTTTCGGTTTGTCGATGATCTACGGTACCACGGGCTCCATCTTCTTCAACGAAGTGAAGGCGGCATATTCAAGCGAGCAGCTGCAGGTGCTTGGATTCATTTTCTTTTTCGCCGGCATGGGCTTCAAGATATCCCTGGTCCCCTTCCACCTGTGGACGGCCGACGTCTATGAGGGAGCACCTGTCGGTGTTACCTCCTATCTTTCGGTGATATCCAAAGGTGCAGCTGTTTTTATTTTCATTCTTGTCCTCTATACTGTATTTACATCCATCGACTTCCTGTGGAAAGACCTGACCTACATCATCGCCGTCCTGACCATGACCATCGGGAATCTTTTTGCCCTTCGCCAGAAGAACCTCAAGCGGCTTCTTGCTTTTTCCTCCATCGCCCAGGCCGGATTTATCCTGCTTGGCATCATTGCAGGATCAAAACTTGGAATGGCTTCTGTCATCTATTTCATTTTAGTCTATATCTTCTCCAACCTGGGTGCATTCGGTGTGGTTGCGGCGATCCATGATCATACGGGAAAAGAAAGCATGGACGATTATAACGGACTCTACCATACCAATCCCAGGCTGAGCCTCCTGATGATGCTTTCGCTGTTCTCCCTGGCAGGGATACCCCCTGTCGCCGGATTCTTCGGTAAGTTCTTTTTATTCACGTCTGCAGCATCAGGCGGCTATTACTGGCTCGTTTTCATCGCCGTACTGAATGCGACCATTTCTTTATACTACTATCTCCTGGTGGTAAAAGCCATGTTCATCAATAAGAACGATCACCCCATCGAACCGTTCAGCTCGGATATTACCACCCGGCTGGGACTGCTGATCTGCACTGCAGGCATTGTCGCCCTGGGTTTCTATAATACCGTCTATGAACTGATCAATAAACTCAGTATAGGGATCAATTAGCCAATAAGAGTCAAACCATGGCACTGAACAAAGGAAAGCATAGTGTGGAAGAAGTGAACGGTATCCGTTGCACTATCGTGGAAAAGGGAGTTGCTGCGAACCGTGCGGCGTTCCTCAAAGAGTTGCTGGAACACAATCAGTTCATCGTGCAGATCCAGAAAGATAAAAATGAGGATGAAACTGCCCCCGAAACGTTTACTATCGGTGTCACTGACTTGGTATTCAATCCTGTCATTGCCGTTTACCAGATGCGGCTGAAGACAAAAGACGGTAAAAAGATCTCCCCTGCTTTTTGGAACCAGTGGACCAGTAAACAGGTCGACAACCGGTACTGGCGCTACTTCAGGAAAGGTGAAAAGCATGAACTGAAAGGAGACGAAACCATCTGGTAATCCGTAATAACATTTTCCCGAATGGCATACACAATCTTCTGGTTCAGAAGAGACCTCAGGCTGGAGGATAATGTAGGCCTTTACTATGCACTGAAAGAAAAGGGGAACGTCCAGCCTATCTTCATTATTGACCGGAACATTCTGGAAAAGCTGGAGGACAGGAAGGATGGCCGTATCCTGTTTATTCTCAAGGCTCTGTACACTATTCAGCAAAAGCTTCTCCCGTTTGGAACCTCTGTAAGGATTTTCCATGGTGATCCTTTCAGGATATTCAACGAGCTGGCTTCAACCCGTGAGATCTCGGCTGTTTACTGCAATCATGATTATGAACCTTACGCCAGGGAACGGGATCTGAAAATCGCTCATTTACTTCAGGATCAGGGTATTGCATTCAAAACGTTTAAGGACCAGCTCATATTTGAAAAAGATGAGATCCTGAAGCCGGACGGAACACCCTATACGGTTTTCACTCCGTACATGAACCGCTGGAAAGGACTCTATTCAGAAGTACATTCCAGACCTTATAACACAGAGGTGTTTGCATCCTCATTCAGGAAATGTCCGCCCTGTCCCCTGCCCTCTCCGGAAGAGCTGGACTTCCATTCAGCTGACTATGAGTTCCCGGGTGCCGATCCTGACGAGAGCGTCATCCGCACCTATCACCTGACCCGGGATATTCCCTCGATACGCGGCACCAGCCGGATGAGCGTGCACCTGCGTTTTGGCACTGTCTCGATACGCCATCTGGTCCGTCTGGCATTGGATCTCAACGAGAAATGGCTGAATGAGCTGATCTGGAGGGAGTTTTACATGGGGAACATCCTGTGGCACTTTCCTCACGTGGTCATTGGTTCATTCAAACCAGCCTATGATCAAATTCACTGGATCAACAACGAAGAGGAGTTTGCAAGATGGTGCGAAGGCAGGACCGGTTACCCGCTGGTGGACGCGGGGATGCGGGAGCTGAATGCAACCGGGTTTATGCATAACCGTGTCAGGATGGTCACTGCCAGTTTCCTGGTGAAGCACCTGCTGATCGACTGGCGCTGGGGAGAAGCATACTTCGCCCGAAAGCTGCTGGACTTTGAGCTCTCTTCCAATAACGGTGGATGGCAGTGGGTCGCAGGAACCGGTTGTGATGCAGCGCCCTATTTCCGCGTCTTTAATCCGTCTCTGCAGGCGGAGCGTTACGATCCCCGAAAGATCTACATTCAGCAATGGGTACCCGAGTACCGGGATCCCCGGGCATATCCCAAGCCCATGGTCGATCATGAAATGGCAAGGAAAAGAGCAATCAAATCCTACCGGAAGGCCCTGATCAGGTAGAATGGTCCACTGCTACTGCTTTTTCATTTCTTTGAAAGCGATCAGGTAAAGGAGGCCCTGGTGGTCAGGAGGCGTGATCTCACGGATCGTATCCACTTCATACCCTTCAATATCTTCTTCCCTGGCAATGTAAAGAGCCCGGCTGTCGATCTCCGATGAAAATCTCAGTTGTTCCCGCCTCTCGGCACTGATATAGAACATGAATGCATATTCGGTTCTTCGCTTGCCATAATACGGATCCGGGATGCGATCCGGATTCCACCAGACGTATAGCGACGTTCCCCTGGTCTCCTTTCCAATATGTTTTGCTATCTCACGGCTATGGACTTCCTTAGCCTCCATGTACCTCGCAGGCAGGATGACCAGGTTGAAGCCTGTCCGGATGACCAGCAGCGCAATGACTATCCAAAAAAGACGCACAGGTTCCTGCTTCCAGTAATTGTAGGTTATCAAAGCCAAGGTCAGAAGCAAGCTGATGCTTATAAGTCCAATCATTGGAAATTTCCTGACGGGATCCACGAACAGGGGGAACAGCATCCCCAGGGACAGGATGATCAAAACTGCGCCAAGGATATATTCAATCCATTTACATAATTGATTTTCATCTTTCTTCAGGTCAAAATAAAGATAAAGCAGAAGGGTGAAAAAGGGAGGTATGAGCATCAGGATATACCGTGGATGCACTTCCGGCGATGTCCAGTAAACGATGACGTTGAAGAGGATGATCAAGGCGTTGAACCACAGAAAGGGATGAGAGCGGATCTTTCTGAGGCTGCCCCTCACAAATAATAATGCTGCTAGTATGGTCCAGGGAAGAAAATGATAGAACATTTCCAGTGGAAAGGTAAAAAGATGCGTAAGGGTTCTCACCCACCCAAACCGTATCACGGTACGCCGTGTTGTTTCGCCCATCAGGGCAGAAAACAGTGACTCAGGGGGAATGTCGTTCCTGTGAAAATATGCCAGATAATAAACTCCCACGATGAGCACAAACAGTCCCATAGCGGCAAAGTGCCGCCAGTTGAACAGCATCCTGAACTTCTTCTGTGAGATGAAGAGCACCAGCAGTGATATCGCAAGGAATACCAGGCTTGGCAATCCTTTCATAAGATACGAAACGGCTGTGATCGCATAAGCGGACAAAAAAAGGGACAGGTATCTTTCCTGTTTCATGAATCCATAGGAGAGCATGAAAAGCATGTACGTCAGCCAGGAGAACGTGATGTCGATCAGGCCATGTTCCGATTCATAAAAAAGGACGCGGCCATTGGTAAGGAACATCAGGGCAACCAGTATTCCCATCCGGGTTCCCAGTTCTTTTCTGACAAAATGGTAGATTGTGAAGGTATAGATCAGCAAAAAGAGGATGACCGGCAACCGCATAAAGAATTCGTTTGGCTGTCCACTCACATGGAAAAAACCGGCGATGATCCAGTTGTATAGCGGAGGCTTTTTGATATAGAGGTCACCGCCCAGCGTAGGGGTGACATAATCCCCGGATTGCATCATCTCAAGGGAAACCAGTGCGCGTATGGCTTCATCCGGAATGAAGGGCAAAAGGCCCAGGTACATCAGGAATGCTGGGACAGAAAGGACGATTGCAAGGATGAGAAAGAAATACGGTGACTGCAGCCTGTTGGTTCGCATCGTCTAGCCGGTTATGGAGTGGTAACTCAGATACCATTGAACGAATTTCCGGATCCCCTCTTGTATGGGTGTAATAGGCTTATATCCTGAATAGTGTTCCAGTTTGCTTGTGTCTGCAAATGTCGAAAGAACATCGCCGGCCTGCATGGGAAGGAAGCGTTTGGTGGCTTTTTTACCGAGTGCATCTTCAATGACCTCGAGGAAGCGTAACAAGTTGACCGGCTCGGAATGGCCAATATTGAAGATCTGGTAAGGCGGCTGCCCCGAAGGATTTCTTTTCAGAACGCTGAGTATCCCTTCAATGATATCATCCACATAGGTAAAGTCCCTTTCCAGGTTGCCGTTGTTATACACGTCAACCGACCTGTTCTCCACGATCGCCTTCACAAATTTGTAATACGCCATATCGGGCCGGCCCCATGGGCCATAGACCGTAAAAAAACGAAGGCCTGTCACAGGCATGCCGAAAAGGTGGCTGTAGGTATAGGCCATCAGCTCATTGGACCTCTTGGTAGCGGCATACAGGCTGACGGGCGTATCCACCCTGTCATCCTCAGCATACGGTTGTTTGACATTCCCTCCATAGACACTCGAGCTGCTTGCGTAAAGCAGGTGGTCTGTATGTATGTGGCGGCAGCCTTCAAGGATGTTGATGAATCCCAGGATGTTGTTGTCGACGTAAGCGTAGGGCTGTGTCAGGCTGGTACGTGCACCCGGCTGCGCAGCCAGATGGATGACAAGGGAGAAGGTCTCTTTTTTAAAAAATCGTTCGGTCAGGTCGCGGTCGGCCAGGTCCAGCTTAAGAAAGCTCAGGCTGGGAAATATTCGTGACGCGACCGGGGTATTGTCACGGATGGATCCGGGCGAAATGCCCAGTTCTTTCAGTCTGGCCAGTTTGAGCTCTGGGTTATAATAGTTGTTCAGGCTGTCAATCCCCAGAATGGAATGTCCTTCCTGTGCCATGCGGCGGGCCAGATGGAAACCGATGAATCCGGCGATCCCGGTCAGAAGCACTTTCGGCATTATGTCAGATGTATAGTTTACTGCCTCAAAGATAGGATATTTCTTTTAGCGGATTCCGTTAATCTTGTTACTTTTGCTCTTTCTCCGTGACCTCCGTAACTTCCTCCGTGTTCTCCGTGGTTAAAGAAACATCTCAATCTAACCACGGAGAGCACAGAGGAGGGCACTGAGAACACCGAGGGCAAAGAGATACTTTAAAGCGTTAATGATGAGTAAGCTATCCGTTGTCGTTACCGTATACAACGAGGAAGAGAATATCCTGCCGCTGGTGGAACAGATCACTGCGGTGCTGAAAGGCATGGACTATGAGATCATCTACGTGGATGACGGCTCCAGGGACCGCACCGTGGAAAAGATCCGCTCCATCCCCGATCCCAGGCTGCACCTGATCGTTTTCAAGAAAAACTACGGACAGAGCTCTGCGCTCGCTGCCGGCATTGATTATGCGACCGGTGATTTTATCGTTACCATGGATGGAGACCTTCAGAACGATCCGTCGGATATCCCGGGTATGATCAGGGTGGCGGAAGAAGGCGATTTTGATATGGTGACCGGTGTCCGGATCAACCGCAAGGATGATTTTTTCATCCGGAAAATACCTTCCTTTCTTGCCAACAGGATCATCATGAGGGCTACCGGTGTGAGGATCAAGGACAACGGGTGTGCATTGAAGGTTTTCCGCAGCGACCTGGCAAAAAGCCTGGGCCTCTATGGCGAGATGCACCGGTTCATAGCCGTTCTGGCCGCACTGGAAGGAGCCCGGATCACCCAGGTGGATGTACAGCACCATCCAAGGATCCATGGCAGATCAAAGTACGGCCTTTCGCGCACCCTGAAGGTGATCAGCGACCTGTTGCTGCTGACCTTCAACAAGAAATACCTGCAACGTCCGATGCACTTTTTCGGGAAATGGGGTTTCCTTGTCCTGCTGGCAGGGATCATTATCAACATTTACATGCTCATCCTCAAGATCGAAGGCCATGACATCTGGGGCAAGCCCTTGCTGTTGCTGGGTATCCTGCTGGTGATAGCAGGTTTCCAGCTAATCACCACGGGCATTATCGCGGAACTCCAGATGAGAACCTATTTTGAATCCCAGAATAAGAAACCGTACCGGATCAGAAACATTTTCAGGGGTGGCAGGCAAGCTTAAAAAATACATACAAACCACCCTGAAATTCGGGGTTACCGCCGCAGCGCTCTATTTTGTTTTCCGTAAGATTGATTTTGGAGAGATCCTTGCCCTCTACAGGACGGCCAACGTATGGTTCCTTAGTGCGGCCCTTCTGCTCTTTGCAGCCTCTAAAGTGATATCCTCCTTTCGGCTGAACATACTTTTCCGCCTGACCGGCATCCCTCTCTCTTCTGTTACGAACATGAAACTGTACCTGGTGGGCATGTTTTACAATCTATTCCTGCCCGGGGGAATTGGCGGGGATGGCTACAAGATCTACCTGCTGAACAGACACTTTGATATCAAAGCGCGAAAGATCCTGGGGGCCGTTTTCATGGACCGGGTGGCCGGTATCGCCATGCTCTGGGTAGTGGCCCTGTGTTTTCTTTATTTTGTGGAACCCCACCTACCCTACCGGTTCCTGATCTTCATTGCGATCCCCCTGCTGTGCGGTGGCCTGTACATGGGTATGAAATGGCTGTTCAGGGATTATGTACCGGCGTATCTTCCCGTCAGTCTTTATTCCATTGGTGTCCAACTCATGCAGGTTATGTGTGCATACACCATCCTGCTGGCCTTTCATCATGAAGGGCAGAATTATTCATACTTGTTTCTGTTCCTGATCTCCTCCATCGTCACGATCATTCCAATCACTGTCGGAGGGGCAGGTATGCGGGAGATCACATTCCTTTACGGGGCGCAGTTCCTGGGAGTGGATACACATCTTTCGGTGGCGCTTAGCCTGATGTTTTACTTCATCACGGTAATCGTGTCGTTCTGCGGAATTTACTTTGTCGTCAGGCCGATACGGTTCGAAAGGACAGAAGTGTCAGCAGAAGATGCCGATACAAATTCAAATCTCTAAAATCCAGATTCCAAACAAAATCCAACACCCAAATTCCAAGCCCCAAGTCTCTCCTTTCTCCTATCTTCTTTCTCCTCTCTAATTAACTTTCTCCTTCAACGCTTCGAACCTCGGCTCTACCCGAAGGATCTTTTGGCATGTCTCCCTTGCCTTTTCGGGCTGTGATGTGGTTTCATAAGCACTCACCAGAATCATCAGCATATGGATATAGTACCAGTTGTCAGATATTTTGGCGTTATTTTTCTCATAGAATCCGATGGCTTTCTCATAATGGTCAATCCCCCTGGTTTTCGACCCTCCGAAAGCGGCAGGCCTGTAAAATTCAGCGTTACCATACTCAAACCAGGCCATGGGTTCCGACGGATCCAGGTCAATCGCTTTTTCAATGTTCCTGAGGCTCTTCGGTCCTTCGATCACTGCACGCGAAGGACGGAGGCTGATCCTGAATCCATAAAAGGCCCCCTTGAGCGCATAGGGACGCGACCAGGATGGCTCCTTGCTGAGCAATTTGTCGAGGTGATTCTCGGCCTTTTCCAGCCACACGGAAGCTTTATCTGTCAAATCCTGGCTCAGGCAGTAACCGATGTAACCATACTCGGCCAGTAAAAGGTCAAAAAGTAGCTTCATATCCGCCGACTGTGCAGCTTGTGTCTCCATCCGGAGCATTACACTCTCCCAGCCCTTCATCCGGCCACTGAGGTACAGACCGTACAACTCAGCATCATAATCCGTCTGGGCAGATACCTGCCAAACAGATAAAATCAACAAAATCAACAATATAGATATCCTCTTCATGGCATCTCTCATTCTTCTGTTTTACGGTCCTTCCAGTACCAGGTACGTTTCAATCTATTTTTTATTGCCAGAAATCCAATCCATGAAAAACGACTTTCTGAACGGGTAACAACACAAGATTATAAAACACCGGCTTCCTGATAGAATTCGTTATACATGGATTCCAGGTCTGCGACGGAAAAGATTGACGTAAACGATTGCTCCTTTACATGGATCGTCAACATTGGCTTCCTCAGCGAAAAATAGTCTATCAAAGCTACATAAAAGACGATCTGAAATCCGGATCCCATCACCTTTTTCAGAATCGAAAAATACCCTTTCTCGAAAATGACCGGGCGGTCATGGACCGACTGAAATTTTCCCTAGGGGTAGATGACCAGAAGGTTCTTTTTATTTTTCAGAATATCAACGGCATAGGAAAAGATTTCAACCATCGACCGATTAGCTTTGTCAATGGAAAAGGCCCCTGCCCTGCTGAGAAACATCCTCTGCCGAAGCTGGTCTCCACCGGTTCTATAAAAAAGTCAAAAACGACCATCAGGGCAGTGGCAGCGATTATGATATCTCCTCACACATCCTGACACAAACCGTTTATGACCCAACAGATTGGGAAAAAACATTTAACCTGCACCGTGGCAGTGGTCTCGGACTGGCCCACGACCTGAACCAGATGGGTGCATTCAGGCCTAAAAACTATGATGAGAAATTCCCGAATGTATTTTATGTAGGCGCCTCCACAACTCCCTGCACCGGATTGCCCATGGTTGTCATCAGCTCCCGTTTGGCAACCGAAAGAATCCTCGAGCATGATCGAGTTATTTAACGAAAATGCCTTCGCCTGCAGTAAGCTGACGACAAAAAAATTCAGCATTAACCCGATCCTGCACAGCTTTCAGGCGGTTGTCAACCAGTATACGATTGACCATGAACTTATTGAAAGCTTTCTGAAAAGCATGGAAATGGATCTCTATCACAACGAATATGACAAGGGAGGCTTTCAGCAATACGTCTATGGATCAGCTGAGGTGGTGGGATTGATGTGCCTGCAGGTCTTCACATGCGAAAAAGGAAATTATATGGAGCTGGTCCACTATGCACGAAAGCTGGGAGAAGCTTTTCAAAAGATCAATTTTCTCAGGGACCTGAAAGATGACTACCTCGGCCGGGGAAGGTCCTACTTTCCACAGGTGGATAACCCTGTTGCTGGGAGTGTTTTTTATCCTGCTGGCCATTGTATTTCACGATCGTGTCTACACGCTCGCCGGCTCCCTGTTTGGACTGGTATTCATTGTCATTCAGCTGGTGACAGGAGCGCATAAAACCTACCTCAGCCTCTTCTATGTCAGTCTTATTGTATGCCTTGTTCCGAAATTCCTGGTCAGCGGGGTCCTTACTAGCCTGCCGGTGGTATCCTACAATGACTTTGAAAACCTGAATTTTCGATTTTATACCATCCCCGCCGACGATTTCATTTACTTTTTCGGACTTTTCATCATGAACATCACCCTGTACGAATTCAGGAAGCAGGTTTTGATCAAGGTGGAAAAAAATGACTCAGGCCACATTAATTACCACACAGGAATTAATTTTTAAGAAACTTATTTGTAATCAACTGATCACCCGAAGTCGCACGCATGATATACAAGCCTTCTGGCAACGTGGCGACAGGGATGCTGATCATTTTTGTCGTGCTCAGATCCACTGCCGTTGATGCAACAACCTGTCCGGTGAGAGTGAGTACTTCGATATACCACACGGCTGACACATCGCCGCTCAGCTGGACAGTCAGCTCCTCGCCAACAGGATTAGGATAGATGCGAAACGATGACTCAGACAATCCTTTATCGATACCGGTAGTATAAAAGAAATCATCGTAAACATACCTGAAATAGTTAACATAATCAATGAGACCGGAATCCCAGGTTTGTATAATCTCCTCAGTCACATTTTCGCCTGAGAGGATATACGTGTATTTTTCCCCGTCTGTCTGTACCCATGCCCCGTCAATCCAATCCTCGTACTTATAGAGAGAAGGCCGGTTATTCTGGACGGTGAGTGTCTCACGGAATGAGTTCACCCATCCGCCGTCATAGTCTTGGTTGGTAAGCACATATCCCCCGGCATCATCATAATCGGTCATTTCCCTGTAGTTGGTGATCCAGTTGCTGCCATCCCAGAGTTCTTCCACATAATATTCTAAGCTGCCGTAACCTATCTGAGGAATATATTCATACCAGTCAATGTCGACGTACCGCGATGAATCTGCCCAGGCTCCGTCGTAAACCTGCATCAGCACCTGCGTAGGATAACCATTCCCGTCGAGGGTATAAATATCCTTTGTATCCCACACCCATCCTGAAAGAAAGTCGTATGTCTTGGTTGTAACGGACGTAATATATTGTTGCGGCGTATAGGTGTAAGTCATCTGGGATCCGAAAACGATGAACCATTCTTCTCCGGTCCATGCGGAGGCTTTTATCTCAGATATATTACCGTTGGCATCATAGGAAAGCGTATATTTCATAGAGTATTCCCAGGTACCCGTTTCGTTCGACTCTCCGAGCATCTCCGTCATCTGACCGGTCCCGTTTGGGCCCTGGTAGGTATAGGTCCACCTGCCCGCCGGCAGGTCGGTGATGATATCATAACTCAGCTCAACGTGAACATTTCCATTCGGAAAATACGATGTTTCAACGTATGAATTCAGTTCCCAGTCCGTATTCCATAAATAGCCCCATGCCTTTTGTGGAAGTCCTTCAGCAAGTATGCTTTCCGGACCGAGATAGTTCACAAGCTTTTCTAAATACGGATTATTTAGGACGTTTTTCTTAATGCCCAAATCACCCTGAGCGTTCACAGAAAATGAAACGATCAGGCCGATGAAAGCAAAAACACCAATGGTAAGCAGTCTTTTCATAGTTATTTGGTTTTAAAGGTTTAACATATACTCCCGCTGATATTACTTCAATTTAAGTACCGGCTACTGCTAATTGTTAATTGTCAATTGTTAAGTGTTAAGTGTTAATTGTCAATTGCCAACTGTCTACCGCTACCTCACGGACACCTTCAGCATGTACATCACCGTCTCCATGTCGAGGGCCGAGAAGATGGCTTCGATCTGGTTGGTGTAGGCAGCATCGTGACTCAGCATTGCATCTTTGATCATAAATGCCTGATAATCATAGGAAAAAGCATCCATGTAGGTAGCCAGTACACAACCGACCGAGCTAAGGCCACACAGAAAAAGCGTATTGATATCCTTCACTTTTAAAAGGGAATCCAGTTCCGTTTTTACGAATGAGCTGGGGTAGGTCTTGATCACTTTCAGGTCTTCCTGCCTTACCAGCAGTGATTCCGGATACTCAAATCCTGCCTCACCGGGAGTCACACCATAATCCGCGCTGGAGTGGTAGATCCGTATGATGGGAAGGTTCATCTGCCTGAAAATCATCAGGGAATAGTTCATCATCTGGATTGCACGCTCCTGGTCTTCTTTTGACATCATTGGCATGAATGCATTCTGTGTGTCAATGATCAGCAATGCAGGCTTCATTTCCTTCTTTTCCAGTGAAATCTGAGAAGTCAGTGGAAATGAAAATGAAAGTAAAAGGATAATTACAGTAGCAAACTTTTTCATGGTATGCGCGTAAGAATTATAAATTAAACAATCGGCGTCGGGTTTTGTTCGATGATCAGAATGGAAGGTCGTCTTCCACTTCCATCCGGATGTTTGTTCTGTCCGGCTCTTCCTCCTGTCCCTCATCATGCGCCTCAGCCATTGTGGCAGAACGGTCTTCTGTTTCCGCAGCATGGATTTCGGGCTTGTCCAAAAGCATTGATACGGCTCGTACATCCGTATACCAGCGTCCGTTGAACTCGCGGCTTTCAATCGTGACCTCAAGCTTCAACGGTTTGTACAGCATGTCCTGGTTCAGTTCCACACGGTCGTTCCAGCTGGAGATACAGATTTTTTTTGGATAACTATCCTCGGTTTCTAAAATGAATTCCTGTTTTTTCCATGGCCCGTTTCTCCCTTCCCCGTGTACTTCAGGTAAAATGGAAATGAGTTTCCCGCTGAGTTGCATAATCATCTGTTTAGTCTAATCAAAAGTACAAAAAAAAGATAAAAAACGAACAAGTTTGCAGTAATTAATCCTGGAAAATAATATTTTAATTATTTTTATATGTTTTTAACAAACTCATGAATTCAGGAACGGGAAAAATCGAAAAACCGTTGACGGCAAGGCGTGTGGGATACCTGATCACCATCGCTTTACAGTTCGCCGGTATGTACATCTTGCTGCATCTCTACGACTGGAACGTTCCATTTCTGACAGAGGATTACAAAGACCTGCTCTGGTATATCCGCATATCCTTTTATGCAGCCATCATTGCCTATGCAGTATTCCTGATCTATGATCCCAAATGGTTCCGGCATCTTCTGAAAGCGATCACAAACATTATCTTCGCCCTCTCCACGATCATGTTCTATGTCATCTTCCCCTTTAACTTCCCCACCGAACAACTCAACAGGATCGTGAAGATCATCCTCCTTGTCATCATGATCCTGAGCTTTATATCCATACTGACGGAACTGGTAGCTGCAATCAAACATGCAGGAAAACACACCAACAATGAACCATAACCTATTCATACGATACCCAGGTACCCTGTTGACCGGGTACCTGCAATGATCCGCAATCCGTACCAACAATTTAACAATTAACAACAATTAACAATTTAACAATGAAAAAGCTCCCTACCCCCTATTCATGGATCCTGATCCTCGGCCTGTTTCTTATCCTGACCTCCTGTGCACCCGGGAACGAGAAATTTGATGTCGCTGCTGCCAATTTCTGGGCAGGTCTATGGCACGGATTCATCTCATTATTTACGTTCATCATCAGTCTTTTCAACGACAAAGTGACGATCTATGAGGTGAACAACGTGGGAAAACTGTATAACCTGGGTTTCATACTTGGAGCAATGATTTTCTATGGTGGAGGATCCAGATCAAGTTGTGGATGGAAAAAATAATTAACTGAAATCAGCAGTGTATGTATCTGTCAAAAAGGAAAAAGATCACCTGGTTGATCATTGTTGCCATGGTGCTTGGAGCCATCGCGTTGATCATTCTCCTGCCACGGCAGGGCGAAGTGAACGATGCCGGCGGTACCATGTGCATTAATTGTCCCATCAAGGTCTACCAGCAGGGAGAGGTCTTTAAGAGCCCCTGTCCGCTCAGGCCCCAGCAGCATTGTGTATTTACTGATAACAATAACTGTCAGTATGATATGAAAAATGCAGGCAACCAGTCGTTCAACAAGGGCGAACCTGTGATTGTCGTCAAGCAGAGGATCCAGGGACTGGTCCAGTTTCTGGAGGTCAACGTGTTGGAGTAACTTAGGCAAATTCCAGATCAAAAATGGCAAAGCCTATAAGGGGTAATGCAGTTCAGTTGATTTCTTGCGGAAGCAGGGTGCCGCTGAGGCGTAGTAGTTCGGTTTCCTGGAGTTTTACCCTGTAGAGGGCTTTGATCATCCTGCTTTGCGCCTCCAGCAGGTTCTCCTGTACGACGCGCAGTTCGATCGAGGACAGAGAGCCAACCCGGTAACTCTCACGGGCAATGTCCATGTTCTTCTCCGCCAGGATCAGATTTTGTTTTTCCAGATCGATTACCCTCAATTCGCTTTTATACTGGTTAAAATGCTGATTGAGTCTGGCAACCAGGTTCAGTTGGACTTCCTCCTCCCTGAGCCGTGCATTGTCCAGGTCAATATGGGCGTTTTTCACCTCACGGGTGCGGTTCATTCCATCAAACAGGGTAAAATCCAGAGAGAGTCCGATGTATGGTCCAAGCTGACGGTTGTATTCGATAAAGGAGGCATCGGTCTCATTTTCAAGAAAATTGTAGCCTGTGCTGAGCGCCACTACCGGATACCGGACTCCCTGCATGCTCCTGAGATCCAGCTGACTCAGCTCCGTATTGTACTTTTCTCCCAGCAGTTCAGTATTAAACTTCAGGCAATGATCCGTCAGTACATCCAGATCCAGAAGTTCCTGTAAAAGGATGGTATCTGCCACCTGAAAAGCAAGGGTGGCATCGCGGGCCAGGATTTCATTCAAGGCGATGCAGGCGTTGTTCGTTAATGCCTTTTGCTGGATCAGCGAGGACTCATCCGCATTCAGGTCGACCTGTGCCCTAAGGTATTCCAGTTCGGACGCGGCTCCGATGGAGCTCCTGGTTTCGGCGATACGGGTCCGTTCGCCCGACAGGTCCACCTGTTCGCGGAGCACCTTTTCCATCATCTGATTCCTGACAATGTCATTATAAACCATGATGATCAGGGATAAAGTCTTTTCCATCTCCATCCTGATCTGCAGCTCTCCCATTTCCTGCAATTTGTTCAGCCGGTCACGGTTGACGAACATGTTCATCCCGTCGAACAGGGTCCAGTTCAAAAAAATGCCGGCGTCCACCCAATCGGTACCTGCAGCGCTCTCATTGAGTTCCTGTCCCGACATAACCCTGACGTCAGCATGCTTCACGCTTGTCTCATATCCGCCAGAAATGCTAACCACTGGTAAAAAGCCTGCATTTCCGGGTGTGTTGTTGTTGGTGGTAATATCGACTTCATTCCGGACGATCCGGATTCCGAAATTGTTCTCCATACCTATCTTTACAGCATCGTCAAGGCTGAGGAAGGGCTGACCTATGCTGCATTGAATGCCTGCAAAAAGTCCGACAGCCAATAGGGTAAGCCTGGCAGCAGAAATCAGGCCATGGCCAGGCACTATACATTTTTTAGGGAGTAGGATCATTAGAAACTGTTTTGATAATGTCTCTTGACAAATAGGTATAAAGGGCGGGTACGATGTAAAGCGAAAAGAATGTGGCAAAGAGCATCCCCCCGACGACAGCGATCCCCATGGAGCGCCGGCTTCCGGATGACGCGCCGATGGACATAGCGATCGGTAAAATTCCCAGGATCGTCGCCGAGGCGGTCATCAGGATGGGCCGTAGCCGGGTGGCCGCAGCATGGCGTACGGCCTCATACTTATCGCTCCCTCTCAGCTTTCGTTGATTCGCAAATTCGACGATCAGGATGCCATTTTTGGTGACCAGGCCGATCAGCATGATGATGCCGATCTGGCTGAAGATATTAAGGGTCTGGTCGAAAAACCAGAGTGACAGCAATGCTCCGAACAAGGCAAGCGGTACGGTCATCAGGATGACCAACGGATCGAGCCAGCTGTTGAACTGTGCGGCCAGAATAAGGTAGATGAGAACAAGTGCCAGCATGAAGATATACTGTAAACTGGCTGAACTTTCCGCATAGTCGCGCGCCTGTCCTGCCAGGTCAGTCCTGAAGTTGGCAGGTAATACTTGTCCGGCGATGCGTTCCATTTCCCTGATGCCATCCCCAAGGGTCATACCCGGGACAGTACCTGCAGAAATGGTTGCAGACAGATAACGGTCGTACGTGAAGATCGTGGAGGGATTAATGCCTTCCTCCCAATGGATAAGGTTTTCCAGAGGAATCAGCTCACCCCTGCTATTTCTGACGTTCAGCAATTTGAGATCCTCCGGGGAATTCCTGTACTCCCGCGCCACCTGGCCGATCACCTGGTATTGTTTCCCATTCATATAAAAATAATCGAAACGCTGACCACTAAGGGCAAACTGAAGCGTGGTGGCGATATCCCTTACGGAGACTCCCATCAACGCAGCACGGTCACGGTCAATGGCAAGGCGCAGCTCGGGTTTGTTGACCTTCAGGTCGGCGTCCACAAAACGCAGAATGGAGCTCTTTCGGGCTTCTTCCAGGAAAAGGGGCAACACGCGCTTGAGCGAATCAAAGCTCGACGACTGTATCACAAACTGAAGGGCCTGACCGGCAAACCGGCTGCCGATGGTCGGGGGTTCAAAAGGAAATGCGCTGATACCTGTTATGCTCTGAAGATCGAGGGAGACTTTCCGGAGTATATCCGACTGGGTCCGGTCTCTCTCTTTCGGATCACAAAGGTAGAAGAGCACCTGGCCTTTGTTGGGTGCATCAATGGTGCTGAGGCTCGGGGCGATGATAGAAAAGTTACGAATGGTTTCGGGTATCGAATCAGCCACATACTGGCTCATCTCATCCATGTACTTTTCCATGTATTCAAAAGAAGAACCTTCCGGGCCCAGGGTAGTGATCCGCACATTCGACCTGTCCTCAAGAGGCGCCAGTTCAGAATGCAGCCCCCTGCCAAGATGGAGGATCAGAACAGCAACAACGGCAAAAATGGGCCAGATCACCCAGCGGTATTTGATGAACGCGGCCAGGGAGTACCGGTAACGGCGGTTTAGATTGAGAAAAAAGGGTTCGGTGAGCTTGAAGAACCAGTTCAGATTCAGATGACGCTGCTGCGTCAGGATGCGCGATCCCATCATGGGAGAGAGCGTAAGCGCCACAAAACCGGATATCATCACAGAACCCGCCACAACGATGGCAAATTCCCTGAACAGCTTACCTGTCAATCCCTGGAGGAACATGATCGGAATGAAGACCACTGCCAGGGTCAGCGTGGTGGAAATGATGGCAAAGTAGATCTCCTGAATGCCTTTGTGGGCAGATTCCCTGGCAGAAAAGCCTGAATCGACCTTCGTGTAGATGATTTCCAGCACAATGATGGCATCGTCGCAAACCAGCCCAATGGCAAGGATCAGCCCCACCAGGGTAAGTACGTTGATGGTGATACCAGTGAGGTACATGATGAAAAAAGTGGCGATGATCGAAATGGGGATGGCTATCACGGGAATGACAGCAGAGCGCCAGTCACGCAGAAAGAAATAAATGATCAGGACCACAAGGAAGAACGCAAGGAGCATGGTTTCTTTCACTTCTTTGATGGCGTTTCGTTCAAACACCGTAAAGTCAAATCCCAGCCTCATCTCAATGTCGGGTGGTAAAACCTCACTGACTTCATCCATTCGCTTATAGAACTCATCGGCGATATCAATCGTGTTAGCGCCCGGCTGGGGAATGACCCCGATGGCCACACCGGGGAAAAGGTCGTTCTTGAAGATCGTGCGCTCGTTTTCCGCTCCAAGCTCAGCGTGGCCGAGATCGCTGAAACGCATGATGGATCCGTCTTTTTCTATTATGGTGAGGTTATTGAATTCTTCAGGAGTCGTCAGCAATCCCAGCGTTCGCACGCTGAGCTCGCTGTTATCCCCTTCTATCCGCCCGCTGGGAAGCTCAACATTTTCCCGAACGACCGCCTGTTGAACATCCAGCGGGGTGAGATTATGTGCCGCCAGCTTGTCAGGATCAAGCCACAAACGCATGCAGTATTTCTTTTCACCGAAGATCTTGATCCCCCCTATCTCCGGGATCGTTTGGAGCCGGTCCTTGATGACCCGGTCAACAAGATCATAGACTTGCAACAGGTCACGGGATTCGCTTTTCACCGTCAGGAAAATGATAGGGGTGGCGTTGATATCCAGCTTTTCAACAATGGGAGGATCGATGTCCTTGGGTAGAAAACGGATTGTTTTCGCAACCTTGTCCCTGACGTCATTGGCTGCCCGCTCCAGATCCTCTCCAATGTTGAATTCAATGGTGATCAGACTTGACTGCTCCGTCGACTGTGAGGAGACCACCCTTACACCTTCTATCCCGCTGATGGCTTCTTCAAGAGGATCCGTGATCTGTGTCTGAATGATGTCGGCATTGGCACCGACATAGATCGTGGTAACATTGACGATGGGAGGCTCCACGTCGGGGTATTCCCGGTCACCCAGCATAAAAAAGCTGACCGTACCGAAAATGATCAGAAGGATCGCAAAAACGATGGGCAGTATAGGTCTGTTGATGCTAACGGAGGAGAGGCTCATGTCAGTAAGTATTTACGATCTGTACTCTGGCTCCGGGTCTTAACCTGAGCAGGTTGGTCATCACGACGGTGTCGCCTGCAGACAAGCCTTCCAGGATCTGAACACTTTCGTTGTTCCTGATCCCGGTTTTTACAGGCAATGCTTGTACATACCCGTCCTTTTGCATAAATACCTGATAACCCTTCAGTACCGGGATAAGACACTGGCTCGGGATAAAGATGCTGGTGCTTGTCTCCTGAAAATCGAGGAACACTATGGCCGACAGGCCTGGCATGAGCTTACCTTCTTTATTGCCGGCCAACGCCCTGATTTTTAAGTTGCGCGTGGAGGCGTCCACGGACGGTTCCAGCGCTTCAACGGTTGCCTGGTAAATAACCGGGCTGCCCGATAACGTAAAGGTCACTGTTTGCCCCTTGCTTATGCTGCCGGCGTACCGCTCCGGTACCGTAAAATCGAGTTTGATCTGGCTGACATCCTCCAGTGTGGTCAGAATATCCGTGGGTTTGACATAAGCACCCTCGCTGACATTGCGCAGACCAATCCTCCCTGAAAACGGCACCCGTATCTCCGTCTTGTCTATGTCGACCTGGACGCGTGCTATCTCTGCCCGGAGTGTCTTAAGGCGGTTGAGCGTTTCATCGTAGGCCTGCTGACTGATCCCTCCCTTCTCCAGCAAGACATGGTCGCGGCTTTCATTCTGGACCGCCAGCTCCTCCTGGATACTGAGCCTGTTTAAATCTGCCTTCAGCGTTGCGTCGTCCAGCTTGAAAAGCAACGATCCTCTGGCAACATACGTCCCCTCCTGAAAATGGATGGCTACCAGCCGCTGGCTTACCTCGCTCTGGATCAGGACGTGCTCGTTGGCCAGGAGAGATCCCACAGAGCTGATCTGATAGCTGACCAGGGTATCCCTGGCAATGTATGCATCCGCACCAATTGCCTGAACGGTGGCAACAGATGCAATGGATTGGCTTTGACGTTTGTTGCGCACTATTTTGACGACTGCAAAGGCGATGAGGGCTGCAGCAAGGAGATAAAGAATGATCGATCGTTTCATCCTGATTAAGTTGGGAATTTTTCAGAATCCACGAAAAGTATGAAAAAATAACCAATAATAATAAGAAAAACAAATTTTTTTACCAGGAGAAGCTCCCTTCCTTATCACATGACCAACTCTTCACGATCGGTTACGAGAAATGAATATCAAACCTTGTGAATTGAACCTGCAAGCCCTCAGCGATCAGTGCGTCATCTGATCCAATTGTCGGCCGGAATCCGGTCAGGTAAGCATGTACCCATCTTATGCCTGCCGGGTTAGATAGCTCTTCAAAGCTGTCACATATTTTTCAAATGCTTCGACACCTTTGGGAGCAATCCTGCAAGTTGTTAAAGGCATTTTATTGCGAAAACTTTTTATCACCTGTATGTACCCAGCGTCATTCAATTTGCTTATCTGGACACTGAGGTTGCCTCGCGTTGCGCCGGTTCTTTCCAGCAGATAATTGAAATCTGCCGACTCAACGCTAATAAGAACTGACATAATGGCCAGTCTGAGCTGTGAATGTAGCAACGGATCAAGTTCTTCAAACATACGATTCTTATTTGGGGGTTTGCCGGATCATGTAACCCGGAATAAGATAAGCAATAATGATTGAAAGTGCTACAAGCAAAAGCATGTATTCTCCCGGAACGACAAATACTCCCAGAGATATTATCCAGCTGCAGATACCACCAATGATCAGCGGCCTGAATTTTAATATTCCCCCTGAAACAAAGGTGCCCAGACCATACATTGCAATGATCAGTGCGTTCGTGACATGCCATGGGATCAATCCAAAAATCGCAAAGGATAGGACTACCAGCAAAAGGGAAAAAAATCCCCACCACAGATAAATAATGGCTGTATCAATGTGGGTTCGGTAGTTCGACTTTTTACCAAGGCGTATTCCTACAGTCACAGAAATCACCATCCCTACCGTCATGATGATGGGCCAGGCTAAAAATGAATAATGGTAGCCAAGCTTCATCAGGATAAAATGGGTCAGACTGGCAATGAGTACAAGCCAGCCCCATAATAGATAAAAAAATGCACTTTCCTTGATCTGAGCCTTTGAATTATCAATCATTTCGTAAATAAGGTCCAGTTTGTCCCCATAGTCAGATTTGGTTTCCATTTCGTGTTGTTTTAATAACATGTAATTGTACATTTTATAAACTTAGCGCAAATATAAATAAGTTTATTTGATAAACTATAATTGTTTATAAATATTTTAAAGATATTTGCAAATAAAAACGTTGGACATGTACGAATACAAGTTTATCCGCATAACTTTCATTCTGGCGGGTGTTCTGGCACTCCTGGTGACATCCTGCCGTGAAAAACAACTCAAAATGCAAGAAACCGTGAATCCCTTTTTTACCGAATACATTACTCCCTTTCAAGTTCCCCCGTTTGACCAGATCAGGAATGAGCATTTCATGCCTGCCTTCGTGGAAGGGATGAAACAACAGCTGGAGGAGGTGAATTCGATTATCCAGGATCAGGAAGCTCCCTCCTTCGCCAACACGATCGAAGCACTGGAATATAGCGGATCACTGCTTCGGAAGGTCAGTGACATTTTCTACAACCTGACCTCATCCAACACAAGCGATGAGCTGCAGCGTATTGCCAGGGAAATGGCTCCGGTCATGGCCAAGCACCGAGATGACATTAACCTGAATCCCTTGCTCTTCGACCGGGTCAAGGCCGTCTACGCGCAGCGAGACAGTCTGGGACTCAATCAGGAACAATATAAGCTGTTGGAAAACAAATACAAGGATTTCGTGCGCGGAGGTGCCAACCTCAACAAAGAGGAACAGGAACGGTTCCGCAAGATCAACGAAACGCTTTCCTCCCTCACGCTCCAGTTTGGCGATAATTTGCTTAAAGAGACCAATGCCTTCAAACTGGTCATCGACAAGCGAGAGGATCTTGCTGGCTTGCCGAACGCTGTGATCCAGGCCGCTTCCGATGCTGCAAATGCTGCCGGATTGCCTGACAAGTGGGTGTTCACGCTCGATAATCCCAGCCGCTTACCTTTCCTGACCTACGCCGACAACAGGGATCTTCGTCGGGAACTCTTCATGGCTTACATCAATAAGGGAAACCATGGCGACAGCACGGACAACAAGGCGATCGTATCCGAAATAGTCAGGCTGCGGATCGAACGCGCCCACCTGCTGGGGTATGAATCACACGCTGATTTCATCCTGGAAAAGAACATGGCCAAAGAACCGAAAAAAGTGTACGAACTGCTGGATAAATTATGGCAGGTGGTGTTGCCTGCCGCCACCCGGGAAGCCGAAGCGCTGCAGAACAAGATAAAAAATGAGGGCGGCGATTTCAGACTTGAGCCCTGGGATTGGTGGTACTACTCGGAAAAAATAAAAAAAGAAAAGTATAACTTCGATGAGGAGGTGCTCCGCTCCTATTTTAAGCTCGACGATGTCATCAATGGCGTCTTCATGGTCGCGAACAAACTGTACGGACTGCAATTCACCGAAAGAGCCGATCTTCCCAAATACCATCCGGATGCCAGGGTATTTGAAGTCAGGGAATCCAACGGATCCCATGTGGGGATTCTGTATATGGACTTCTTCCCCAGGGAAAGCAAGCGCTTTGGCGCATGGATGAACAATTACAGAGACCAGTACCGAAAGGACGGCCAACACATCTCCCCTGTGGTCACCGTCGTCTGCAACTTCTCTAAGCCAACCGCTGACCAGCCTTCACTGTTGAGTTATGATGAGACGAGCACCCTGTTCCATGAATTCGGTCATGCCCTGCATGGCCTGCTGTCGGACTGCACCTATCCGAGCTTGTCAGGCACTTCAGTGCCACGTGATTTTGTTGAGCTTCCGTCACAGATCATGGAAAACTGGGCTGCTGAGCCCGAGGTGCTGTATATGTTTGCCCGGCACTATCAGACAGGCGAGCCCATCCCGGAAGAGCTGCTGGAGAACCTCAAGAAAAGTCAATATTTCAACCAGGGATTTACCGTGGCCGAATACCTTGCAGCATCCTATCTTGACATGGACTGGCATACCCTGTCGTCCAACCCTCAGACGGATGTGCTCCGGTTTGAAGATAATTCCATGAAACACATCGGACTCATCCCCGAGATCGTCAGCCGTTACCGCAGCACGTATTTCCAGCATATTTTCAGCGGAGGATACTCGTCAGGCTATTACAGCTACGTATGGGCACAGGTGCTCGACTCGGATGCATATGAAGCTTTCCGGCATACCTCCGTCTTTAATCCGGCCACTGCACTGTCGTTCCGCCAGAATATTCTGGAAATGGGAGGTACTGAAGATCCAATGGTGCTCTATAAAAGGTTCAGGGGTGCCGAGCCGGGAATCGAACCCCTGCTGAAGAAAAAGGGAATGCTCTAGGGATTGATCCTGACCAGAAGGAAGTTTTCCTTTGCCCTCCTGTCGTAATAGCGGTAGAGCTCCTGACATTTTGCCCTGTCAAAAAAAGACTCCCTTCCGATGCAGTATATACCCGCTTCAGGCTCACTTGTAAACCGGAGAACTTCACCGGTGTTCCGCTCGATATAATACGTCAGCTGAAAAGGGATGTACTCGGGAATAACGAAATGAAGGGTAAGCAAAGGTGACTTGCCAATCCGGAGCTGGGGATCAAGCTGTTGCGTGGTCCCTGCAAAATAGATCTTCTCGCTGCCGGTGATGGATGTGATCTCATGGGATACTTTTTCATAATACACGAATTTGTCATTTAACTGATACGCAGGGAGATAGAAGACATTGATCCCGACCCGCAACAGGATCATACCCATGACGACTGTGTAAATACGCAGATCATTCCAACGATAAAAATAGAACACAACACTGGCAACCCCGGCTGCAAACAGAATAATGGATTTTACCCAGTAAAAAGGGATGGATCTTGTCTGCGGCAGAAACAACGGGACCAGGAACAACAGGGGAATGATGCAGATAAATACGCTGAATATGGTATCGGTCCATTGCCTGAATTTAGGGAACTGACCGTTGTAACTAAGGTAAAAATAGGCAATAATGACCATGAAGAACGGTACGAACATGTACAGGTAACGGTTGCGTAATTCACCCGTCAACCAATAGACCGGAAGATTGAAGATCAGAAAAATAACAGCAAACGTGAGTAATTCATTTGATAACAATATCCGCTTGAATTGCTTCTGGATAAAAAATACCATCAGTAAAGACCAGGGTAACAGAACCTTGATGATATCTGCAGGGAATTTAATGATGTTGAGAAAAAGGTCGGGCGGATTGCTTTCAAGGCCTGAGCGTTGTGAGGCTTCTTTGACAAGGTTGAAGAGATACTTTGCATGGTCAGCCTCCTGCGAATAGAGGTAATAATAGATCCCTGCAGGCAACAGGAAACAGAGAATCCCTGCCACGTGCTGCCAGGTGAAAAGCCATCTCCACTTTTTATAAATGATGGCCATTCCAAGCAGCGTCAGCACCTGGAATGCAGCTGATGGAAATCCTTTGGTGAGGAATCCAAGACCGGCCAGGGCATAGGAAACAGCAAACATCCAGAAGAGTTTCTTCTGCTGGTGAAACCAGAACAGAGCGATGACCTGGGCAAAGACGATAAGGCTGTAGAACAGGTCGATCTCACCCGAAAAAACAGCCGCATAGAAATAAACATCCGCTGCGGTGAGTGTAAATAGCGCTGATAGCAAGGCTGCTTCTTTTCCCAGATGCCGGCGAACGACAAAATAGAGCAACACGGTCATAAGGATCCATCCCGCCAGGGAAGGCATCCGTACGACCCACTCCTCCGCAGAGCCTGTCATGGTAAAAAAAGAAGCCATGATCCAGTTGAACAGCGGCGGCTTGTTGTAATACTCCATCCCGTTGATCCTGGGAACAAGGTAATCCCCTGTCATCTGCATTTCCAGTGCTATGATGGCACGCCGCGGTTCCTCTCCGAGCAACTCCACTACATCCTGCCATAAGAACAAACTGCAGAATAATAAAAGAAAAAGAAATCCGAAGAATATGGATTTTCGCATAATATTGCAACGTCAACGGACAAATGTAGGAAAAAGATACTTAATGATGCAAGTCTGTTGTCCGTAGTCATCATTCAGAAGAACTGCCATAAGAGACCTTAGGAGGTACTGAATGACGTAGGAACCCCGGGGCAGAAAACGAGATTTTCGGCAGGTCGGTTTGGAATTCGTGTATCCTTTTGTTTGGAGCTTGGTTTTTGAAGTTTGGTATTTATTAAGCAGCATATCGTTCAATTATCGTATGAATATTCAAAATCCCTCAGTCCGGCCACTTCAGAAGATGTTCGACGAGGTGCCCCGTCGCTACGACTTGATGAACCGTCTCCTTACCTTCCGAATGGATGAAAGATGGAGAAGAAAAGCAGCAAAACTCTGCCTGAAGGACCATCCTTCACACATCGTGGATATCTGCACAGGGACCGGTGATCTTGCCTGCCATCTGGCCAGATACAATCCAGACGGAGCAAGGATCACAGCACTTGATTTCAGCGAACCAATGCTTGCAGAAGCCTGCAAAAAATTCAACCGGCAAAAGCTGACCGGCGTGGAATTCCTGTTTGGAGATGTCAGTGAACTGCCTTTTGAAAGCGAATCCATCGATGTGATTTGCATTGGATTCGGATTCAGGAACCTGACCTTCAAAAATATCAAAAGAGATCTCTATTTATCGGAGATCTACAGGGTACTGAAACAGGGTGGAAAACTCGTTATTGTTGAAACAAGCCAGCCAAAAAATAAAATGATCAAAAGTTTATATCATTTATATTTATTAATTTTTGTCAAATATATAGGTGGTTTTTTAAGCGGAAATAAAAAAGCATATCACTATCTTTCTTATTCAGCCATTCACTACTATACGCCTGATGAACTTAAATCTTTACTTCAGAATAATAATTTTAAATCTTTAAATATCAATAATTTATTTTTTGGAGCAGCGACTCTTACGCTGGCAGTAAAATAGACGCATCTGCGATTTAAGTGGTTTCAATCCAATGGATCCTTTCCTGACAGATGCAAGGATCTTAATTTTTCTATTCAATGAATAAATGGTTTAAAAACACATATCGCATATCCTGATTCAAAAAATACTTTATATTTGCCATAATCTTGATTAAATTTAATTTAACCTCTCCCCCTACGAGGCTATGTCAAAATGAGTGTTTTGTATTTTGACACAGCCTTGTGAGGGGTGGGGTCAATAAAAAAAAATAATCAGGCGAACAACCTTCATATGAAAGGGTACTTAATTCTATTTTATTGTACACTGGTAAGTCTGACTGGGTTTGCAGATGGCTGGGAACTGGTAAAGGATAAAAACGGATTGAAGATCTATCTGCGTCCGACAGAAGGCTCTCCCTATAAAACCTACAAGGGAGAGGCTGTACTGACCATAAAGATGGAGGATCTATACAAGGTGCTGATCGATGTTGGGAACTACTCCAAGTGGGTTTATGAATGTTCTGAAAGCCGTCTGCTGTCAAAAGTGGACAATAGTGAATACACGTATTATTCCCTCATGCATCTTCCCTTCCCTTTTGACAACAGGGATATGACCACGACGATGAAGGTATCTTTCAGCAGTGACACGATCTATCTTGCCACGAAACTCAAAAAGACCGGCCAGGTTCAACCCAGGGGACTCGTTGCGATCGCGGCTTATGATGAGCTGACCACATTGATACGGATAGACGACAGGCATGTCAGGATGATCATGGAAGGCTATTTCGAGCCGGGTGGGAGCCTGCCTGCATGGCTGATGAACATGTTCCTCTCAGAGGGGCCTTATGAATCGATCATGAAAATAAAAGAACTCTTCGAACCATAATAAGTGTACTATGAGTTCAATGAAAATCCTGTTCAATACTAAATACCCTGTACTATGAAAATTCTGGGAACATTCGGCAGAATCATTTACTCCATACCTTTTATTGTCTTTGGTGTCTTTCATTTTATGAATGCCTCTTCAATGGCTTCCACTATGATCAGCGGATGGCCCTATGGAGAGATTCTGATCTATATTTCAGGAGCTGCATTGATCCTGGGAGGTGCGGCGATCCTGTTCGGATTCTTCGGACGTCTGGCGGGCATCCTGCTGGCAATCTTATTGCTCATCTTTATCCTGGCCATTCACCTTCCCGGTGTTCAGGCCGGTAACCAGATGGCGCTTTCAAGCCTTCTCAAAGACTCTGCTTTGCTTGGCGCTGCGTTATCCTACGCAGCCACCATGAAAAAATGACGAGTCGTTCTGCGATCTTATTTCAAGGTAGACCATTTCCACAGATCACGCCTTGAAATTCTCAATACAGGTGAGATCGCAAGGATACCGGTCATTCCGATATTTTTCTCCAACGCTTTCAATTCCGCCAGCCTGTTGCTGATCGATTCATCTTTTACGACCGGGATGCCGGCTTCGTGAAGCATGAGCTTACTTTTGGCCTTGATGGACAGCTCCAGGTACAGAGCTATGTAAGCCAGCATATCCACTACGGCCAGCTGTGAAAAACGGTCCTTGACAGAAGTCAGGTATTCCCCTGCATGGGTTTTGGCAAAATGCCCCTTCCTTATCATCATCAGTAATTTCACTTCGCTGTCGAACTCAAGCTCCAGCCATTTCCTCAGGTTCTTTTCACTGTACCGGAAGATGATGAATTCTGTCACGGCGATGATGACCATGCAGAAAAACATCATGGCTACAGGCGGTAGAATAAAATGGTTAAAGAAGGAATGGATGAGCATGGCAGCAGCCAGACTGTAAAGAAAGGGGATCAGCCTGCTCTTTCCTTTATCAAAGGTCTGCATCAGCAGTATCGAAAAAACGGATGTCGTCCCGCCGTGCATGATGGCGGTTCCAAAGCCTCTTACTGCCCAGAGAAGTAAGCTGGCTGAGTTCAGTTCCGACAGGTACCAGATGTTTTCGACCAGTGCAAACCCTGCGCCGACAGCAAAGCCATAGATCGCCCCGTCAATCATGAAGCCAATCCTTCCTTGTCTGATCAGAAAAAGGATTGCCGTCATCTTCAATGTTTCTTCAATGACCGGGGCGATGTACCTTGATAAAATCTGCCGTTCAATACCTGTTTCCGTCAGAATGTACGAGTTGATAAAATAGGAACCGACTGCACAGAGCGACCCCCAGAGGAGGCAACGGATAAGGAAAGGGATTTTGACCAGCTTGAAGCTATCCATCAGGATCAAAAACAATAAAAAGACAAGGACAGGCAGAAGGGCGATGATTATTTTCATGAGGCTGAAAATTAATGGATTTTATGGTACAACTGCCTGGTTAAAAAGACAGGATGATATTTTTACATCAGCTTGAGTGAAATCATCCACTGGTCGGATGGTTTCATTGATGGACTGTATCCTCTTGCATATCCAAACGACAGATAGGATTTGATCAGGGTGAACAGTGCAACTTCCACATCGACCTGGGCTCCCGTGTTGTAATATATCTGGCTGTTGTCAGGATCTGCTATGTCGGCAAAGAGTCCCATGCTGAACAGGGAAAGCCTTGCGTATGTAGCATAAAAGCCAAGGAATCCCAGCCTCTTAAAGCGCAATGGCTGAAGATTGAGCTCGGCCATAAGCTTGCCATAGTTCATCGCCCCGATCTCATCGATCTCCATCCCCGGGAAACTCATGAAATCGCGGTAGCGCAGAACATTCTGGTAGTCGACCCAATTGTTACGGAAGCCACCGAAGTAAAAATACGATAATGCGTCATCCTGTTTGCCGAACGACTGGCCGACTGAAGAACGGAGCCAGAAGGAAGTATTTCTCAACGGCAGGAGAAATCCAACATCCTGATTGGAAACTAAATGTGGGTAGAAGGTTTCATTGGCCAGGTAATTATACAGGAAGAAGGTCCATTCGAATCCCTTTTCAGCTTCCAGCGCACCCAGGGATTTAAGCAGGTAACTATAATGAAAACTTGCGCTGGCTGTGTACATGTTTTTGTATGGTGCGTCAATTTCCTGGTATGAAGGCAGTTTTTCCAGATCACCATACGCTCCCGCCTGGACAGAGAAATCCATCCGGGTTGGTCGGAAATGCTTAAGCACCTTTTGATATTTCAGCGTAAAGGCGTACCCTGCCCTGCTCACTTTAGTGGGCCCAAACAAATCATAAAAATCAGCTTTATTGTAACTTGCGTTGAAGTTCCATCCCCACAGCCGGTATTCAAGGTTGGCATGGATCAGCTCTTTCACCGGCAGGAAGGAATAGGGCGAATAGGATAAAGACAATTTAAGGCCATGCAGTGCTGAAGGATCCATGAAATTGAACCGGTATCCCCACGACACCATCTTCTTGTATCCTTCAATAATCGGATAGGCGGATACAAACCGTAATTCTTTTACAGGACGATAATCTCCTTCAAAGACTTTCAATGAGTCAATATTGACCCTGGAAGGTGGGGGAAGCATCCAATCCTCAACGATTGGATTGGATTCATATGCCATTTGACCGAGAAGGCGTACAGCATTGGCATCCTCGATGGGGCGTATGGGAATCATGCACGGCTGAAGGCCATTCTGGTGATATTCGTAAACCAGAAGGGAGTCATCACCCACCGGTGTTGGTCTGAAGAATCCCGTCTCAACATTTGAAACCAGCTCTGCCTCACGGGTTTCCACGTTGATCCTGAAGACATTGGAAACACCTGTGTACCAGGATGTACCATAGAGGTAATGGTCGTCATGAGAAAATACGAAATTGGACATGGCATTTTCCTCAAATTCGTACAGCTCTTTAAAATAAGCATCCCCCAGCAGGAGATCTTTGGTCCTGTAAAGGATAAGTTTCTGGTGCCCGCTGACGTCAGACAGGATCCCGGAGAGATACTGTCCGTCATGAGAGATACTCAGATCAAAAAGGCTTCTCCCGAAAGCAATCGTGTGCACCTCTTCCCATTTTGTGTAAGGGGGGACGAAACGAACGATGGTCACCCTCCCGTTCAGATGCTGGAGTCCCCACAACGATTTGTCGGCAGGATTGATCACCAGATCACCTGCGCGTGTGATATTGAGCAGCCGTTCCTTCTTGCCGGTCATGATGTCAATGGACTCAAGCCCCCTCCAATCTGTCGTGTGTGTGGTGGTATAAAGGATCTTGCCCGAGTCTTCATAAGCCACGTAAGTCACGTAATACAACGCGGGGCTGCTCACATCGGCGATCTTTTTCATGCTTCCATCGGTCAGATCCAGACTCACAAGGCGGGCAGGCTTTCCGGGGTAATTCATAGCCGCGTAGATCGTGTTCTCTTCCTGATCATAAAATGAATTGGAAACGCTACCAAGTGGTTCAGCGGTGATGTATCGTCTCGGTGTGATGGGATATTCACACAGATAGTCCAGGTTCTCCTGCTGGAATCCCCGCTCCCACGCTATCCATTGATCCCATTCGGTGTTAATGTCGATCCCGTAAACCTTTCTGAACTGAGAGGCATAAAACCGCTTGCTGGAGTCACTGCGGTCATAAAATTCACGCAATTTATCAACGCCATAGGTATAGGCCAGGTAGCTGACAAACCGCGTACCGTAGAGGTACGCATTAACTCCAACCTGGAAATCGATCGTTGTGCCTTCCGTTTCAAGCCCCACAACCCCATAGAAATAACTACTGTCATGGACCATGGTACGGAAGACCATTTCATCATAGCCTCCCAGCACTCTTCCCAAGCCCCCCGACATCCATGTCTCCATGAATACCGCGATCCCTTCGTGATACCATCGCGGGGAATACCACCGGGGGGTGGTCATGTAGCTATACACCATGGAGAGCGGATTGGTGGCATCCGGCATTACCTTCCCGCCGAAGATCTTACGGTAGAGGATATCGCCCCGGGCAGCTTTATCACACATGACCACATGCGTCAGTTCATGGTTCATCAGCCACTGGAACCGCTCGTTGGTCGGAATGATGTTATACGTGAAATTAAAAGGGGATATTCCAAGGGAAATCATATTCCATGGGATGACCAGCGTGCCGCCGTTGCCCACATCACTAAAGTCATTCATCAAAACAGTCACTTCCTCGGAGGGATTATAATTCCAGAACGACCGGTGAAAGTCCATGGCATTTTCATAGCATCGCGCCTGGTGCGGTACCATATAGGAATACCCTCGTCCCAGGTAAATAGTGCGCAGATCATGCGTATTGTATTGAAAAAGCTGAGGTTGCCCCTTGGAGGGAGCAACCGTCACTAGAAAAAGAATAATGGTTAGTAAAAGGTATTTCAGACCGATAGCCTGATCAGATGAATCCTCAGGGTCGTATGCTCCTCCCATCATTTAAAATATAACTGCAATTAACTCCCATGTTATTGTCCTACTGGAATAATTTGTAAAGCGTTGCTTCCAATGAAATCCTGGGCCGATAAGATGGCACTTCCGCACATGGCTGCGTTCAATGACTCTATATTGGAGATCGCACCCTGGGCATCCATCGCGCTGCTTCCGATGACAATGTCCCTGGCCCAAAAATTTAAAGTCTCATTGGAGCTCAGGTTCTGGATCTGCTGAAGGATTCCCTGGTCATAGATAAAGAAATTTTGAAGACCATTGAATCCTGCTCCAATCGGTTCTGATGGTGGATGGACAGGTGGCATTGCTCCGCCACCACCCCCGCCGACCAACGCACCATCACCGGTGGTCAATCCCATCCCACCCTGGCCTGAAAGGGCATAGGAGCCAATTGGGTTGCTGGAAACGGCCTCCATCCACTCACTTCCGACAGCATCTGACATCTGGATCATATCATACATACCGCTCAGGCCGGCTATGTCAAGGATCATCATGTCCATTAATGCTTCCAATGATATAGGATCATTAAAAACATACGCTTGCTGAACGACACGTATCAGCAGTTCATCACGGATCCCTTTGAGCTTTTCGAGCTCCTGCTTGTCGACGATCTGTTGCTGATTGGCTTCCATATAGGTGTCCAGGTTGTTAACCATCACGGTGAGGATGGAGTCTTTTTCTTCCAGTTTCTGGACATAATTTGCAAAAGCACGCAGGTTGTTTTCCACATCGGCTGAACTCTCACTGATGGTATCCTTGTAAAAATCGCCCAGCATATAGACGGTTGTAGTGAGCACTTCATTGTTGTTTTTCAGAAAATCCTTGAAGTCGGTCAGTTCAGCTATATACCGGTCATACTGTTCATCAAATCCACTGATGGATTCAATATCCAGCAGTCTGTTTTCAATGCTCTGTTTCAGGTTGCCCGTATAGGCGTTAAAGAGTACGAGCCCCTGGATAATGCTTGCCAGCTTGGCGGTATCCTGCACAATTTCGGTTCGCAGAAGGATGTCTTTCTCCGACATTTGATCTTTTCTGAACTTACTGACCTTGTAGATCGTACCGCCGGCTTCGTCTTCCCTCACTCTGTTCTTGCAGGAGAACATCAGGAGACCTGCAAGGATGGCTACAGCCCAGGTGATTACCAACACTCTATTTTTCATGGTTATTGGTATTAGAAGGTTCATTTTAAGACAACATTAAAGCTTTACCTGTGTATTAAATTCAAGATTACCGTCAAGGAAGATGGAAACCGTAAGTCCTTCCTCTATGGTTGTCAGCTTTTTCAATAGGATTACATAGGAATTGTGTCCCTGGTTACCGATCTCAATATAGTTATAACCCGCCATGATCTGGCAGCCAGGTTTGCTTTCCATAGACCTCAAGCTCCATATCTGGAAGCTTGTTGTGTTGAACATGAGCTGGATGATGCTGCTGGTGCCAGAGATCACCTCCAGGTTCAGTTGCGTGTAATTCTGGGGCAGCGGATTTGCTGTGAGGTTCAGTTTGATCTCGGGCAGGTCGACAGGTAACAGGACCGTGCCTTTGGTATCCCTGGTGGCCAACGAACCTGTAGCATCCATCTCTGAAACCGTTTCTGAAGGCTGTTTGAGATGGAAAAGGCTCATCACGGCGACGCCAATGACCATACCCGCAATGAATCCCCATGCCACATTCCATTGCGGATTGGGGAAAATGCGGTTCAGTGCATTCTGCCAGGTGTTCTTCGCAGATTTTTCATGGAGGGGCTCCGGATTCTCCGCGTATATGTCCTTGTTTTGCCTTATTGCATTCATGATCGGATCAAGTAGGTCAGCCTGTGGCGCCGAAGTGTCAGGTTCGGAAAGGATGCGGTCAATCGCTTTCATTTCTTCCAGAAAGTCTCTCCATTCATTGTTTTCAGACAACTCAATTTCGAACTGCTTTCTTTCCTTTTCCGCAAGGTCCCCTTCCAGATAACTGCGGAGCATCTTCTTATGTCTAGGGCTGATCATATGTTATCTGACGAACTTTTAAGTATGTCTCTCAGCATAAGACGGGCTTCGAACAGGCGGCTCTTTACCCTGTTCTCCGGAATCCCTGTTATGGAGCTCATCTGATCGTAGGACAATGCTGAATAATATTTCATAACAATTAAAAGTCTGTACTTTGGTTTAAGTTTCCGGATGGCTTTTCTCACGTTCCTTCTTTCTTCCATCAGATCTGCCGTTTCATTCCGGACATGTCTGTCAGAAATCTCCATATCCTCTATGCGTTCATATGGTTTCCTCTGCCTTAAATGATTGATCGTATGGTTCATTCCCAGACGGTACAGCCAGCTAAAGAACTTGTAATGCGAATCGGCCTTGTCCAGATTTAAATAAGCCCTTAAAAAAATTTCCTGCGTCAAATCCCTGGCATCCTCCTCCCTCCCTGTCATCTGAAATGCCAGGTTGAATATGGTTTGCTGATGCCGTTTGACGATATGAGCAAACGCTTCAACATCTCCATCAAGGACCTTTTTTATGATTGAATGATCGTCAGTTTCAACCATAAATACAAACAGGATTTGAGTAAGTTGGAAAAAAAGAAAAATTTTTATCAAAAATACAGATACAAACCCAATTTCCCAATATACTTTTTTTATAATTTTCATCACTTTTTCATTCTTTAGTGTTTTACATAATTTTCCAATGCATACCTTTAACATTCCAATGCGATAGCGAAGGATGATGACACCTGACGCGATAAGGGAAATGATCAATAGTTACCGGATCAGCCGCATCCTGTTATCTTCTTTTGAGTTGGATTTCTTTACAGAACTTGGAAAAGAAGGCATGACGCCAGCGGAGCTTAGTGAGCGGTGCAGGACCAACCTACGTTCGACGGAAATGATGCTGAACGCGCTCACTTCGCTGAAAATGTTAACTAAAAACTGTGGAAGGTTCTATAATACGCCTGACTCCCTCAGGTATCTTGACAGGAATTCGGAGGATTATCTATCCGGGATCCATCATAGCATTTCGCTGTGGAAATCGTGGAGCACCCTGACGGAAGCGGTAAGAAAGGGAAGCAGGGTTGCCTGGATGGAGGATGAAAAACGGGATCAGGAGTGGTTGGTTCCCTTTATTGAAGCCATGCACGACAGAGCAAAAAGGACAGCTGAGGCAGTCGTCGCCCGGCTGCCCTTTGAAGGGATCCGCAAGGTGCTGGATCTTGGAGGCGGACCAGGCACGTATGCTATGGAAATGGTAAAAAAGCATCCGGGCATTACCGCCTGTGTCTTCGACCTCCCTGGAGTGACTACACTGACTCAGCAATACATTGACAGGGAAGGACTTACAGAGCGCATGTCGATAAGTTCGGGAGATTTCTTGACAGATGACATTGGATCCGATTACGACCTGATCTTTGTATCGGCCATCATCCATAGTTATTCACCGGAAGAAAACAAAAGCCTGATCAAGAAATGTGAGCAGGCGACAACTCCGGGCGGATTCATCGTCATTCAGGATTACATTATGGACGAAGACCGCATATTACCTGTTGAAGGGGCGCTTTTTGCGATCAATATGCTGGTGAACACCGATTCGGGTTCAACCTACCCCGAGTCCGAGGTAGCCGGTTGGATGAGCGCTGCTGGATGGAGTGATATACAGCGGATGGAATCCGCACACAAAACCTCTCAGATGATTGGAAGGAAGCAGTCTACAGTCAGCAGTCACCGGGAGCCCCTCCCCAATCCCTCCCCAAATGGGGAGGGATTGGGGAGGGGTGACAATTTAACAATTTGACAATTTAACAATAGTATTAAAAATATTTTTCATGATTCCATTTTATCAGGTTGATGCATTCACGGGAAAATTATTTGGCGGGAATCCCGCCGGTGTCTGTCCGCTTGTCGAGTGGATAGAGGATGACCTCATGCAAAAGATAGCTGAAGAGAATAACCTTTCGGAAACTGCATTCTTTGTCGACCGGGGTGAATGGTTTGAGATCACATGGTTCACTCCTGCTGCGGAGGTGGATCTGTGCGGACATGCCACGCTGGCCTCGGCTCATGTCATTTTCAACCACCTTAACTACCCGTATGATGTTATCATGTTCGACACCAAGCATCATGGGCCGCTCTATGCCCGGAGGAACCATGACCTCATTTCGTTGGACTTTCCTGCGGGCAAGCCTGAGAAGGTGCCTGTTCCCGATCAGCTGATCCTGGCGCTGGGATGCATTCCGGCTGAGCTTTATGCGACAAGGGACTATCTGGCCGTTTTCGACACGCAGGAGGAGATCCTGGCCATAAAGCCAAATTTTGGGCTCTTCAATAAACTGGATAAACTGGGAGTTTGCGTCACGGCTCCTGGCCGGGAGGCGGACTTTGTGTCAAGATTCTTTGCGCCTTCCGTAGGCATTAACGAAGATCCTGTCACAGGATCGGCGCACACGACGCTTATTCCCTTCTGGGCTGACCGTCTCCAAAAAACAATCCTTCATGCCCTGCAATTATCCAGACGGGGAGGTGAGCTTTTCTGTGAACTGAATGAGGACAGGGTGCTGATTTCCGGCAGATCAGTCACATTTCTGGAAGGAGAGATCCATATCTGATAGGAAGAATGAAGTATGTAGGATGTACCCGCTTACCTGACAACAATCTTTCTTGTACAAATGGTTTCCTTGGCTGTGCTCAGCTGAAAATAGAACAGACCCTTTCTCCCATTTGTATTCCACTTGAACACACCCTGAGCCGAGCAGGTGTCATATACAAGGCCTGCTTTATTGTCAAGGATCGACAAACATACACCGTCGGCTGTTTCCGTGTGGTAGACGAACCAAACCGGTAGACCGCTGGTGAAGTTTTGTCCGCTCACCGGAAGAACATCTCTTACCACAGCACTTCTGTAATGCATCCTGACCAGTTTTTCCAGTAGCAGATTGATCTCGTAATGGGTAGCCAACAAATCAGAGTTGTCCGGTTCTTTAATTTGTGCAGTTTCTCCCGTCGAATTGTTCAATCTCTCTTGTGTCATCCCAATCCGTACCGGCAGGGTGGTATCGTACGCACTGGATTTGCTGTCCGGCTTTTGCCCGACAGAAAGCACGACAGGAGGTTTTGTTTCAGCCGATGACAACCTCAGGAGCACATAGCCTGTTGTGATGCATAGAAGCCCGACTGCTGCTGCGATAAACCAGGGGTAGCTCAGAAAGATCATCCTGCCGGAGGATCTGCCCCTCTTCATCTCCCGGCGGATCAGTTGAAGTTTTTTCCTAAAGGCTATGGACTCCGTCTTCTGGAGTGACAGAAATATTTCCTCCTGTTCACCATATAATTTTCGAAATGCAGGATCACTGTTCAAACGCTTCACCACAAAATCCATCTCTTCTTCCCTTAAATCCCTTTCGAGGTAATCCCAAATCAGGTCAAAGTCGCTCTTCATGTGGCTGGTTCTTAATTAATATATACAAAGGATCATTCATAATATTTTTGATCAGCGCCTTTCTGCATTGAGATTTACGTTTACGTACATAAAGTTCGCTCTTTAATCCCATCTTCCTGGTGATCTCACTGGTTGTGTACCGCTTGAAAACCAGCAAAAGGATCTTTTGGCAGTTCTCGCCAAGCCTGAGGAAATGGTAATGAAAGAGTTTGTCCTTTTCCACTTCCATAAAAACCTTTTCCGGTTCATGATAGGTTATCAACGTATCTTCCATCATTTCATAGGGGATGAATTCCCTGTTCATTTTCTCCAGACGATGCATCCATAGATTCCGGCAGATTGAATACAGGTAGGTCCTGAATGTACATGTTAGATTGAAACCGGGAGATCTGATTTTCTCGAAAACCACCAGGAGTGCATCCTGGAAAAGGTCCTCCGCGTCAATGACAGCTCCATTATTGGTCTTGACCATATGAACGACGGAGGGAAAATACTCCCGGTAGATGAACTTCAGCACTTCAGTCTCAGCGCTCTGAAAACCGTAAACGATTCTTTCTTCAGAAAAGGCCTCCATCATACCTGTTTATCCGGAAACAGTCAAAATGTGACCCTATTGGGGAGAGAAAGTTATTAACAATTTGTTAGCATGGTCAGGTTATAAATCCCAAACGCGCAAACCCTAAACAAATCACAAGGGATAAATTCCTGGAACTGATGTTGGAGGATAATCTTGATCCTGATTTACCAGGAAATCACCTGTTTTTCTCCGAACCCATCAAGGTTCAGGACATGCACTTTCTGTTCGAATTTCCTACCGCCCAGAAAAAGTGGATCGCTTTCAGCCAGGGCTGAACAGAGATCAATGGTTGACCGTTCCGGTCGGACTGGCTGGCTGTTCAACTTCCAGTTGTTCTGAGTCGTATCAAAGCCATGCAGCATCAGTGCGATGTGGCTGAATTTGCTGGCAAAACTCCCTGATTTTTTTCCGATCAGGATCTGTCTGTCATCCGGATCATAAATAAATTCACAGGTCATGAATGTTCCTTTTTCATTATCCACCGTGAGGCCATCATCTTCATAATACAGATATGATGATGGTACTGTTCCGTAATACACATGCACAAACAAGGTGTTGGCCGGTGATTCGGAAGTGCTCTGGGTGACTGTCTGCATGGGGATGAATCCTCCTCCCCTGGCATAGACAGGAAGTTTGTCAAGGGATGCGTCGGCCAGGATGGTCTGTTTCCCTTCATTCCTGTCGCCAGTAAAGAAATCATACCACTGCCCTTCGGGAAGGTATACCCTGGCAAAGCGTTGCTGGCTTTCGACGGGTGCGACCAGCAGGTTGGGCCCGAACAGGTACTGATGCTGAAATTCAATATTCCAGCATTGTTCATCATCAGGATGTTCCACTACCAGGGCCTGGTTGACCGGAAGTCCGGATTTACTGGATCTGTAAAAAGATGAATACAGGTATGGTAAAAGGCGGTAACGCAGGGAGATGTAATTTCTGGCGATGCTTTCCACTTCTTCGCCGTATGTCCAGGGTTCCGATGTGTTCTGGTTATAGGCCTTATGCACCCTGAAAAAGGGAGTGAACGTCCCGATGGTGAGCCAGCGTGCGAACAGGCTGGCGGAGGCTTCTCCTGAGAATCCTCCGATATCGACGCCTGAGAATGGCATGCCACTGATCCCCAGTGAGTTGACAAGCCGGCACCCCAGCATCATGTGTTCCTCGCTGGCTACGTTGTCGCCCGTCCATATCGCTGTAAAACGTTGAGCACCTGAAAATGCCGCCCGTGTTAGGACAAGGGGGCGCCGGCCATTCATCAGTGGCTTCACTCCTTCGTAAGTGCTCCTTGCCATCAGCATCCCGTAAACATTCTTTGCCTGCCGGTAGCTGGCACCTTTTCCATCCCAGTCGAACCTGACGATGGAAGGCGTGGCACCCTCACCCCAGGAAGCAATTTCATTCATATCGTTCCAGAATCCGCTAACACCCTGGTCGACAAGCTCTTTAAACTGTTCTCCCCACCACCGGCGGGCTTCTGCTTTCGTGTAATCCGTAAAGTGACACCACCCCGGCCATACCTGGGCCATATACTCTTTGCCGTCTGGATATTTGATGAATATATTCCGCGCAAGGCCGTCCTCCCAGGCAGGATACCCCGGCTCAACCTTCACGCCCGGATCAATGATGACCGTAGTCTGGACGCCCAGGCTCTTTAACTCATTGATCATGTTCTCCGGGTGAGGAAACCGTGTCGGATGCCACGTGAAGACTTTATATGCATCCATATAGTGAATATCGAGGTAAACAACATCCAGGGGGATCTTCTTTTCCCGGAAGGTTCGTGCAGTGTTCAGTACTTCTTTATCCGGGAAATAGCTCCATCTGCACTGTTGAAAACCCAGCGCCCAGAGAGGAGGCATCGGAATGCGTCCTGTCAGCCATGTATATTCGCTGATCACCGACGAGATATCGGGGCCTCCTATGAAATAGTAATCCATGTCACCAGCCTCGGCTCCAAAGGATGAAAAGCGGTCGTTGGAAGCCCCGAAATTGAAATAACTCCGGTGGGTGTTATCCAGGTAAATCCCGTAACATAGGCCATGATGCACCCCAATGTAGAATGGAAACGATGAATAGATCTCATCGTCAGTTACACGGTATGCGAAATTATCGGTGTTCCAGTTGACATGATATTCTCCCCTGCGGTCAAGATTGCCTGTTTTTTCGCCCAGTCCCAGGAAATGTTCACCTTCACGGAGGATTTTATATGTGGTCACCTCTTCCCCCACCCACGTTGTTCCCAATGCAGGATCATCTTCATTGATGACCTCCCCGTCAGGTGTCTTAAAAGCAAACCGCACAGGATCTGTCCGGATCTCCAGCACTAAGGAGTCGGTGAGGATATTGATTCCCCCTGTGGTATACTGAAGGATCATCCTGCACGGATAAGGTTTGCCAACCACGGTGTATGAAAAGTCGTCAGTGATGGCACCTTTAGTTAAATGAATGCGGAAGATGTCAGGAGTATAGACCTGTATCAGCACAGAACCATTGTTCGTCTGGATAAATAACGATTGCTCTCCTTCCAGGTAGTGGATCATTTTACCCAGGCTGTTATCCGGAAATTGCTGTCCCATAGCTTTAGCCAGTATTAAAAAGACGAATGAAACCAACAGTATTTTTCTCATAGTCACCGAATGTTAAGCGCATTAAGAAATCAGGCCTATTCACCGATGATCTTTATAAGGACACGCTTTCTGCGTTTACCATCGAATTCACCATAGAATATCTGCTCCCAGGGACCAAAGTCCAGTTCGCCTCCGGTAATGGCAACAACGGTCTCCCTTCCCATGACTGTCCGTTTCAGATGCGCATCGGCATTGTCCTCATACCCGTTATGACGGTACTGGGAATAGGGTTTCTCCGGTGCAAGCTTTTCCAGCCAGATCTCAAAATCATGATGAAGCCCGCTTTCATCATCGTTGATAAATACGCTGGAGGTTATGTGCATGGCATTGACCAGGCATAATCCTTCCTGAACGCCGCTTTCACGGACACACTCCACCACCTGGGGAGTGATGTTGACCAGTTGGCGCCGGGTAGGCGTATGGAACCATAATTCTTTGCGATAGGATTTCATAGGCATATTTTTTATCGAACAGTATCATGGATTGATCAGGTATTTCACGCCGCGTAAAGACAAATCCGTTCTTCTCGCAGAGGATCTTCAGCTGGGGATACTCCTGTTGATAACGCGTCTTGCGGGTGATCTTGTACACCACATAGACGGGCCTGTCCACCTGACCCTTCAGCAGCCAGTCCTGGTCATACGACTTCGGATTGACGGCAGGCATTTTCTTGCCATAAAACAAATGAGCATAACTCTTGAAGCCCAGCGTATGTATGTAGCAGTCCTCACTGCTTTTATCCTTGTAAAATTCGATGGTTGCATGCTGTGTATAGCCCTCCGCTTTTGGAAGGAAGAACACCATGGTGACAAATGAAAAAATAAGTGTTCCGAGAAATATTCCCATCACACGCCTGAAAGGATCATCAAGAACATTGAACAGGAATAATCCCAAAAGGAGTGGAAGGACGACCAGGACTTCCCACCCGCTCCAGGAAACCTCAGCCAGAAGGTTAGCAGTGGTAAAAGCATCCTTGATCAATCCGGAAGAGACGATGGCATCTTTATTCAGGAATAGCACAACCACGGACAGGACGGCCAGTATCCATACCGCTCCCAAAATTCCCGCTGCGATCCTGGAGAACCTGTTCACAGGGTCTTTCCGGGCGATGAACTGGTATATGGAATGAGCAGCCAGCCAGGTCAGCGGAAAATAAGCGAGTGAGGAGTAGTGGACGATCTTTGTCTTTACGATTGAAAAAACCACCAGCACCACTGCAAGCAATATAAGGCATACCTGACTCCATGTCTTCTGGAATGAATTTTCACCGCGAATGTCCTTGAATCCGCTGAATGCAAAGACGGATGCAGGGAATACCCCAATCAACAATATCAGGACATGATAAAAGGGAAATCCACCGTGCCCTGCATCCTGCGTTCGGAATAACCGGATCTGGTATACGATAAAATCGTGAACCACCTCGCCCTTACCGGTCAGATAGAGGACAAAGAACCAGAAACAGCCGGTAACAATGAGTCCGCCGAGAAAAAGGATCATATGCCCGAGGCGAATCCTGATCCTGAACCGGATCAGGATCAGGTAGATCAGGCCTGTCAGTCCAAACAGGAGAAGTGCGACAGGTCCTTTCGTCAGGATGGCCAGTCCGATGAACAATCCGGAAAGCAAAGCAGAAAGGGATCGCTGTTTTTCAAGAACAAGGTAAGATGCTCCAAAATAGATGCCCAGCAGGATGAACAGGTTGAACCAGGGATCTATGATCCCGGATTTAAAGTAAAAGAAGGGAAGAATGGAACCTGCATAAACGATCATCCAGATAACTCCCATCCGGTGGTCAAACAGTTTTTTCCCCATGTGATAGAGCACAAGGAGCGTCAGGATACCGCAGACCGCATTGGGAAACCGCGCGCCGAACTCATTGATGCCAAACATTTTCATGGAAAGGACCTGAAGCCAGAAAAACAGAGGCGGTTTCTCCCAAAAGGGCATAAAATTGATCTGTACATTCAGATAGTCGCCTGTCAGAATCATTTCGCGGGCGGCTTCTGCAAAATTGATCTCATCCCAGTCGAAAAGCGGCACCGAACCCAGGAAAGGCATGAAAACCAATGAGCCGAAAAAAATGGTCAGGATCCAGACGATCCGGGTACGGGAAAATGGATGCATCCTCACAGTCGTATTATCGCCTGTGAAGATATAAAAATCTCCGATACCTAGTATTCAGGCTCGATTACTTTACCGATGAAAAGAATGGTGTTGGTGGTCCGTTCCCTAATGGCAAAAACAAAAGGTTTATCCACGATGAACGGATCGGGGCCCTCACTGGTATAATCGATTCCGATGGTAGTCACTACTGCGGCTTCGGTTCCCTCCTCGTTGACATCGACAAATGTGTTCTGTTTTACAAAGCTCACAAAGATGCTTTCATCGGAGATCCCTGTCAGATCAGCAGTGGTGGGATTGAAAGCGTCGACCATGCCCAGACTGACAAGCTGATCGTTGAGGATTTTTTCGTACTCAAATTTAAACTTGGGGATCCAAATCTCACATTCGGAAGGCTCTGTGATCTCTGAAAGGCCTCTCACCAGATCTTCCCATACCCCAAGATCAAATTGCGACAGAAAATCATTCAACGTACCCGCAGGTTCAATAACCACCATCGAGAAGTTCTGCCGGCCATAGGTAAGTTCTGCTGCCGAGCAGAGTGGTGTTGAATAGAACCTGGAAGGAATCTTACTTCTCATGGTTTCCACCTGAATCACGTTCCCACCGGAAAGCCAGAAAGGTGCCTCAGTGGTTTGTTCCTTGTCAAACTGATATGTCCATGTACCCTTGAAATACAGTGCGTTCATCAGGAACATCACAGCACTAGGGGAGATTTCATCCAACACTTTCAGGATTTTGCCCCTGGTGTTATCTTTTGCCCAGCCGTTGATCGCTTTGAGTGCCTCGGGATTGCCGAAGTCCAGTGCTTCAATATGCGCATTGAAAGCTGCATCCATGGTATCAAGGTACGATTGATGCACTTGAAACTCATTGCGGTACCAAACCGCATTGGCAAGGGCAAGATCAATTTCAGGATCCAGGCTGAGCAACTGAGTGACCAGGCTCTGGTAAACGTTATTGATCTCTCCCAAAGTAAGTCCTTCGTAACCCAGCATATCACGGATCTGTTGGTACGTATCGTTGTTACACCCGTTGAGCAGCATCGTAAGGGCGGTGCTGGCACTCAGGGGCGATAACATCAGATCGTCGTCTTCCACAGAGGATGTCTCTGTAAAAAGGTCAATTCCAAAGCTGTTGCTTCGGGAGATGATCTCTGAGGACTTGGCAGGTAATTTCAGCTGTTTGGGCTCTTTGGGGCCTGCAGGTTCCTTTTCACAGGAGGCCGTCAGGATCAGAGCCAGGACGAGAAAAAAAACATGGCGTTTCATAGAACGGGTTTTTGTTTCACTACTGACCTATTGACTGGCAAATCCTTTGAAGGTTGTCCGGTACCTGATGACTTTCTTTGATTTCAACAGGTGTTTTTAAACCGTACAATTCAAAAATACAATATATTTTGCAGGTTGAAATTAATTTATATCTTTACAAGCGAAATACCTTGCTTGTGTCCACTAACCTCAAAAAACGCATCTACGTCTTCAGCAATATTTTTGGTTACCTGGCGATGTTGGTTGTGAACGGGCTGGCCAATGCCATACCTCTTAACCATAAGACGACCGGTGAGCTGTCCGATGCCCTGCCCAACCTGTTTGTTCCGGCGGGCATTACTTTTGCCATCTGGGGCCTCATTTACCTGTTGCTGGCCATGTTGCTGATCTACCAGTTATATTCCCTGCTGCGGCAGGAAATTGCCACCGGGCTTTTCGTTGTCCGGATCGGATGGTGGTTTTTCATTTCCTGCATTCTTAACATGTCATGGATCTTTGCATGGCATTATGAGGTGATATGGCTATCTCTGCTGATCATGGTGATGCTGCTAGGCACACTGATCATCATCTACCGCAGGTTGGACATTGGAAGCTGTTGTGCAAAACGTAACGAGAAAGTGTTTGTTTTTCTTCCTTTCAGCATCTATTTGGGATGGATCAGCGTGGCCACCGTAGCGAACGCGACCGCCTTCCTGGTTTCCCTGGGTTGGAACAGGTGGGGCTTCAGTGAAGCTTTCTGGGTCGTAGCCGTGCTGGCCTTAGTGACCGGATTGACTCTTGTCGTTGTCTTCAGAAGAAAGGACATTGCCTATGCGATCCCTGTTCTATGGGCGCTCACAGGCATCATCATCAAGCGGTCTGCAGATCTGGGAGGGCAGGAGCGCATTGCGGTTCTGGCGTCGGCTGCGGGTATTGCATTGATCGTGATCGCAGTGCTTGTTCAAGTAGTCCGGAAGAAGGTCTACAACTGAGGATCAAGTCCCTTCCTCATATCCTCGGGCAGTATAATAGACAGCCCGGTTTTATGGTCCCGCTCATCCATTCGGCCTCAAACGTGACAAAGAGCAGATCGCCGGAGGTCATGCTGAATTCCGAATCAATGTCCACAAAACCGATGATCTTTCTGATGATCCCGGTTTCCTGCATCAGCTCGCGCAAGGTTGCCGCTTCACCATGACGGATCATTCATCACCGCCCATACCATCTATGACCTTCTCCACCTCTTCGCTGGTATCCCTCAGGATGACCTTGCACTGCCGGATGAGCTCAGAGGCCCGTTTGACCTTATTGACAAGAACATCAACCGAGACCTCCCCTCTCTCCAGCTCTTCCACGATCTTTTCGAGTTCCTTCAATGCAATGGTATAATTTTTCATTTCAGTTTCATTCCTTTAAATGAAATAACGAATCAGATCACTTTACTATCCAGCGTTCCCTTGTAAAGGACCGTTTTAATTTCCGAACCGCTCCCGGCCAAGGAAGCATCAGTCAGAGGAACATCATCCAGCAAGGTGATGCTGTATCCTCTTTTAAGCGTGTTCATCGGATCAAGCAATTCAATTTTCTTCTGATAGGTCTCAAGCGTATGGCTCTGCTTTTCAAGAATGTACCTTACGAAGATGCTCATTTTTTCGCTGCTGCTCACCAATTCGCTGTAAGGCTGTTGTAAAAGGCGGAGAGTAGCTGAATGGAAACGATGCGACAGGTTTGCCATCCGGGTAAGTGAATCCTGAAGTATCTGCCCTGACTCCCTGAACAGTTCATCACGCAGCGAATCGATCCTGTCTTCAAACGTCTTGAATTGTCCGATCAGGAAACTGGCAACAGCCGTCGGTGTGATCAGGTTGGTATGAGCCACCATCTCCACCACAGTTTCATTGGTTGAGTGGCCGATCCCCGTAATGACAGGCAGGGGGAAGACGGCGACCTCCCTTGCAAGTTTCAGGGTATCATAAGCGCTCAACCCCACTTCCCCGCCACCTCCGCGGATGAGGGTAACGACGTCAAAATGTGCGTGTTGCCTGGCTATGTTCATGAGCTGGTCTATAACCGTTTCCACAGCCTTTTCACCCTGAAGGACCGATGGAAATAAGCTGCAACGGAATGAATAGCCATAAGGGTTATTACGGATCGTGACCATGAAGTCATGGTAACCTTTGCTTGACTCCACAGAAATGACAGCAATCTTGTTGGGAACCGGCGGAAGGCTCTTTTTGCGGTTCAGATCGAAAATCCCTTCTTTTTTAAGAGCTTCGATCGTATCCCGTTTCTCCCGCGCCATTTCACCGAGTGTAAAGGAAGGTTCAATATCAACAATGTTCAGTGAAAGGCCATAGACCTCATGAAAGCTGACTGAGGCAAGGAAAAGGACCGTCATGCCGTCGCGCAGGTTTTCCCGAGTCTGATCTCTGAACTTGGCGCTGATCATCTGATACGCGGATGCCCATATGGTGGCACGCATCTGGGCCCTGATGTTCCTTTCCTGTTTATCGACCAGGTCAACATAACAGTGGCCGCTCTTGGGATAGAAATTCAGTTTGGCAATCTCGGCCTTTATCCAATAGAAATCAGGATATGCCTCCTGCAATACTTCCCTGATGTTTCCTGTCAGTTCAAAGAGTGAGTAGATCCTGCGATCATCAAAAAGGGTCGGTTGATGGTCCATCATACGACAAAGGTAGGAATTATAATCCTGCATGAACTACATCCCAGTCCTGAAAAAGCAAGCCCTCGCCAGCCAGAGGTCCTGGGCTGGGAGGGCATGCCTTCAACCTGTTGTGATCGTAGATCTTTATTTTTTCAGCAGGTCCCTGATCTCGGTCAGGAGTTTTTCTTCTTGGAGGGTTCCGGAGGAGGTGCCGGAGCAGCTTCCTGTTTCTTCTTCATGGAATTCAGTCCCTTTATCACCAGGAAAATAGCCAGCGCCACGATCAGGAAATCAATGATGTAGTTGATGAACTGACCTATTTTCATGGTCACGGCGGGCGTCTCGCCCACCGCCTGTTTGAGTGTGATAGCTATGTTTGCGAAATCCATGTTCCCGATCAGCAGTCCGATGGGTGGCATAAGCACATCACCAACAAAGGACGACACAATTTTTCCGAAAGCGGCACCGATGATAATACCTATCGCCATGTCCATGACATTGCCGCGCATGGCAAATTCCTTGAATTCTTTCATCATTCCCATAACTTGTTCTCCTTTAATGATTTAGGTTAGACAAACGCACCAAAACAATTTTCTTGATAAAAGTATATCAATTTACTGCAATTATTCAAAAAGTGTGTTTTTCTTTCATTGACTGTGAATTATTTTGCCATAGAAAGATCCCGTCCTGGTCTGCAGCTGAAGGATGTAGAGGCCTGGTACATCCGTCGCATTTTCCAGAGAAAGCAGTGACACGCCGTCTGGAAGATATTTTGACTCAGAGAAGACCATTTTACCGGTGATATCAAAGATCATCACGTTAACATTTTGTTTTTCAGGAAGGTTAATCCAGAATTGGATAAGCTGGTTGGATGGATTCGGAAAAATTTTCAAAGAACCCGTTTCCACATCGAGGGTATCCAGGCTGTGGAATGCCATCATGTAATCAGGTATACCGTATCCCAGGGTATCATCAGGCGAGGAGTACTGGTTTGCCGTTCTCACTATAGCACTGATTATCTGCATATTGCTAAAAGCAGGTTTCGCCTGCCACAGGCAGGCCGTCATGCCGGCGATCACCGGGCAGGAGAAGGAAGTTCCATTACCTCCAGTGATCCCACCCCAGGGGGTGGCGATGATGGTTTGCTGCCCCTGGGCAACAATGTCCGGTTTAATGCGACCGTCATAGGATGGCCCAAGTGAGCTGAAGGTTGCCCACCGGCCCAGAGCATCCACTGCTCCGATGGTAAAGACACTGTCCCCGTCGGCAGGGGCTCCGATATATTTCCATGAGCTGTTACCGCTGTTACCGGCGCTATTGCAGACCAGTATCCCCCTTTCAGCGGCCTTGTCAGCCCCGATGGTGATGGGTGTGGAATTACCGTCCATATCCTGGTACGTATGACTATCCAGGGAATCGTTAAACGTTGTGTATCCCAGAGATGAGTTGATGATGTCAGCACCCAGGCTGTCGGCATATTCAGCTCCCATCACCCAGTAATATTCCTCCATCTTATATTCGGCCGTCCCATCTTCCGTACGGAGCAGGTAATAACCGGCATCGGGCGCCGTGCCTACCAGCTGGCCGTCCAGGTTCCCACCCATGATGGAAAGAACCATGGTCCCGTGCGGATGGATCGACAGATCGAAAACATTGCCACCCGGGTTCACAAAGTCCCTTGTCCCAAGGATCCTGTTATGCTTCCATAAAGAATCAAAAACAGCCATGGTATCCACTGCCCTGAATCCGGCATCCAAAACGGCGATGACCATCCCTTCCCCCGTATACCCCTCATTGTGCAGGGGTACGCCGTTGATCATTTCTATCTGGTTGAGTGAAGGGCCGTAATCGAACGAAGATGATGCAGCCGATCCTTTCACAGCAGGTTTCCGGAAAGGGATACCCGTTTCCTCAGCAATGAAGAAAGGTTTCCCGCTTTCCTTCCTAACGGATAATTCGCCGGCTTCTTCAATGTTTTCGACGAACCTCATCTGGCGTATCTGATCAAAATCCTTTCGGGACGCCAATTCAACGATGACTGCATTCAGCCACCGGGACCGGGCAAGGATCCTGGCCCCTGCATTTTCCAGCGAACGAATGTAGGCAGGTGAAATGGGCAGATCGTCAACCGTTACCGGCAAATGATACCGCTGCCTCCTTTCGATGGCACGCCGGCTCAGGAACTCTTCCGGCCGGTTGATCGAAATACCTGGCTGGTCCTTGTCCCTGAACGTCACTTTGTAAAGTACAGACGCTTCCTGTGCTAAAACGGGAACAGCGGTTAAAAGAGTCAACAGGAGGAAGAGTATGGTTTTCATCAGAATATCGTAGATTTTACAAAAGTAAAACAAGAATCTTCGAATAAACTCATAGCCATTCAGATATTTGGAATAATTTTATCAGCGGATTGAAACCAACTGGATCCAATTTACCGTGCATATCGATATTATAACCCTGTTCCCGGAGGTATTTGAACCCATATTCAGCCACTCCATCATTAAACGAGCGATGGAGAAGCGTGTTGTGGCGATCGAAGTGCACAATTTACGCGACTATGCTACAAACCGCTATAAAAGTGTCGATGATTATCCCTACGGTGGAGGTTCCGGGATGGTGATGATGGTCGAACCCATCGACCGGTGCATCGATGCCTTACGGTCGAAGAGGAAGGTGGATGAGATCATTTACCTGACACCTGATGGCGAACTGCTTGAGCAACCCATGGTCAACCGGCTGTCGATGCTTGAGAATATTATCCTGTTATGCGGTCATTACAAGGGGGTGGACGAAAGGGTGAGGGAAAGCCTGATTACCAGGGAAATATCCATCGGCGATTATGTTCTTTCCGGGGGAGAACTCCCCGCAATGGTCTTTTGTGATAGCATAATCCGGTTACTGCCGGGGGTTCTTGGTGACGAGACCTCTGCGCTCTCCGATTCGTTCCAGGATGGACTGCTTGCACCCCCTGTTTACACCCGGCCAGCATCCTACAAGGGGATGAATGTTCCTGCCATCCTCCTGTCGGGCAATGATAAGGAAATAGCCCACTGGCGACACGAAAAGTCAGTGGAACGGACCGAAAAGAGAAGGCCTCGGCTGCTCGATTCTTAAAAGCAAAAAGCAAAAGTAGTTTTCATCCTTGGACTTTATTATATGCTGTTCAATCATTAGGACATAAATATTTTTATCTGATAAGCCTTTCATATAAATTAAACTACGTATATTTGCACACTTTTTTGGGATCCCTCTTTAAAATTGAATGGCAATGGGAAAGAATGAATTATTACAGTTTGTAGAGAACCAGGTACCGGTTAAGCAATTTCCGGAGTTCAGGGCCGGTGACACGATCACGGTGAACTACAAGATCGTAGAAGGCAACAAGGAGCGTATCCAGAGTTTCCAGGGTGTGGTACTGCAGCGTGCCGGAAGCGGCCCGACCGAAACATTTACAGTCAGGAAAATATCCGGCAACGTGGGTGTAGAGAGGATTTTCCCGATATCTTCGCCTTTCATTGACGAGATCTCCATCAACAAAAAAGGGATGGTTCGCAGAGCAAGAATATTCTACCTCAGAGAATTACGCGGTAAAAAAGCCCGAATCCGGGAACAGAGGTACTAATCCCCAAGGGTGGCTACCATGACCGCTTTGATCGTATGGAGCCGGTTCTCAGCCTGATCAAACACAACAGAGGCGGGTGACTCGAACACCTCATCTGTGACCTCCATCGCTTCAATTCCGAATTTCCGATAAATATCTTCACCGACCTTGGTATCGCGGTTATGGAATGAAGGCAGGCAGTGCATGAACTTCACTTCCGGATTGCCTGTCAGGCGCATGACGTTGCTGTTCACCTGGTAGGGGATCATCTCCTTTATCCGCTGGCCCCAGAGATCTGCCGATTCACCCATCGACAGCCATACGTCCGTATGGATGAAGTCGACGTCCCTGACAGCCTCTTCCAGGTTTTCGGTGATAAGGATCCTTGCTCCCGTTTTATCCGCCAGCGTCCTGCATGTTTTCACCAGCTCCTCGTTGGGCCAGCATGAGCGCGGACCGGCAGCACGGAAGTCCATCCCCATCTTCGCCGCGCCGACCATCAGCGAGTTGCCCATGTTATTGCGTGCATCTCCCAGATAGGCGTATTTAATTTGCCGGAGTGGTTTATCACTGTGTTCCATCATGGTCATGATGTCGGCCAGGACCTGCGTAGGGTGAAATTCATCCGTAAGTCCGTTCCATACGGGAACGCCGGCGTACCTGGCCAGCTCTTCCACGATGCTTTGTCCGAATCCGCGGTACTCGATACCGTCGTACATGCGTCCAAGCACCCTTGCTGTATCTTTCATAGTCTCCTTGTGCCCTATCTGGGAACCGGAAGGCCCCAGGTAGGTGACACTGGCTCCCTGGTCGAAGGCTGCTACCTCAAACGCACAGCGGGTCCTGGTCGATGTTTTTTCGAAGATCAAAGCGATGTTCTTTCCTTTCAGGCATTGTTGTTCAGTGCCTGCATACTTGGCCTTTTTCAGGTCGATGGCCAGATCCAGCAAAAAGTGGATCTCCTGCGGGGTGAAATCCAGCAGCTTCAGGAAGCTCCTGTGTCTGAGATTAAATGGCATAATGAAATACTTTTTATGTATTAAACAAAAACGATCCGTGTTCCGCCACCATCTGTCCCCAGCTTGTCGGTATGGGTGATGATGGTGTCTTTTCCCCTGTTCTCCACAAAATGAATGGCGGCCCTTATCTTCGGTGCCATACTGCCTTCCGAAAAATGCCCTTCCGCCAGGTAGCGTTTTGCCTCAGAAAGTGATAAACGGTCAAGGGCCCTCTGTTGCGGCGTATTGAAATGGAGGTACACTTTGTCGATATCTGTGAGGATGAAAAGCTTGTCGGCGTTTATCTGCACGGCCAGCAGCGCCGATGCAAGATCTTTGTCGATGACCGCATCGATACCCTGCAGCTTGTTCTCCTGCACAAAGAAAGCCGGTATACCCCCTCCCCCGACTGCAATAATGATCTGCCCGCTCCTGGCGAGGCTCTCAATGGATCGTGCATTTGAGATGACAAGGGGCTTGGGAGAGGCCACTACCTTGCGCCATCCCCTCCCCCGGGGATCTTTGGCAAACCGGGCCCCGGTTTCTGCAGTTATCTTTTCCGACTCATCCTTTGAATAAAACGGGCCGATGGGCTTGGTTGGGTTCTGAAAAGCCGTATCTTCCTTATTCACCAGCACCTGGGTGATGATGCTGATGATGTCACGGTCCATATCCTTCGCCATCAGCACATTCCGCATCTGCTGTTCGATCACGTAGCCGATGAAACCCTGGGAATAGGCCACACTGATGTCGAGCGGCATGTCGGGTAATCCGTAAAGCTTATGGCCTGCCGTATTGGCCAGCATGATATTTCCCACCTGCGGTCCATTGCCGTGGGTGATCACAAGGTTGTAATCACGGTCAAGGAGCTTGATCAGGTTCTCGCAGGTCTTGTAGGCATTCGCTTCCTGTTCGTCGATCGTTCCCTTCTGCCCGTCGCGGATTAGGGCATTCCCTCCAAAGGCAACCACGCAAAGTCGTTTCATACCAAGTAATTCCGTTTTTAATTGATCCACAAAGATAGCTTTTTTTCTGATAGAAGCTTTTGATTACCTTTAACGCGGGAATGATCCGTCCATAAAATAAAAAGTCCTCAGCAATAATGTCCAGCCAGCAAAAAGCAACCTTTCTGGCCCTCCTCGCCGTACTTTTCTGGTCAACCATCGGATCAGCATTCAAACTCACACTGCAACACATAGATTTTTTGAACATACTCCTTTACGCGTCCCTGATATCCATTGCTGTATTCTTCATCATTCTGACGATCCAGGGCAAACTGTCCTGTTTAAGGAAACTCACAAAAAAGGACATCCTTCATTCAGCATTCCTCGGCCTGCTGAATCCCTTCCTTTTCTATGTCACGGTGCTGAAGGCCTATGATATCCTTCTGGCCCATGAAGCTGTAGTATTAAATTATGTATGGCCTATCACCCTTACTCTTTTGTCCATCCCTATGCTCAGGCAACGGATTAGCTGGAAAAGCCTGCTTGCCATCCTGATCAGTTTTGTCGGTGTGATCACCATCGCCGTCAAGGGCGATTTCGGCGCTTTCCAATTCACAAACATCACAGGCGTGATCCTTGCCCTGGTCTGTACCGTGTTCTGGTCATTGTTTTTCATCTTCAACATGAAGGACCACAGGGAAGAGGTATCTAGGATGTTCCTCAATTTTATTTTCGGATTTGCGTATACCCTGATCACCATCCTGGTTTTTTACGATATACAATTCCCATCGCCAAAAGCCATTCTCGGAGTGACTTACATCGGGTTTTTTGAGATGGGGATCACGTTCATCATCTGGCTGAAGGCGCTGAAGTTAAGCGCCACCACGGCCAAAGTGGCCAACCTGATCTTCATCTCCCCTTTCCTGTCGCTGATCTGGGTATCTCTTGCTGTCGGGGAGCAGATCATGGGATACACAATCGCCGGACTGGTCTTTATTGTTGCGGGGATCGTGCTGCAGAGGGTGGTAAGATGAATAGTTGCAAGTTGCAGGTTACAGGATGCAGGTTAAATTCCAAATCACAAGCACCAAATTCCAAACAAATCACAATATCAAAATTCCAATACCGCTTCCCGCCTCCCGCAGACCTGAAGACCTGAAGACTGACCAGCTAGCCTGAGGCTTGAAGCTTGTAGCTGTTTTATCCCTATCTTTGTCTCCCGTTTTGCAACTCCATGCCCAACCCCAGGAAAATAGCGTTCCACACCTTTGGCTGCAAGCTTAATTTCGCTGAAACCTCAACCATTGGAAGAAGCCTGCCTGAGGGTGATTATGAACTGGTGGATATCAGGGAGAGGGCCGATATCTATGTGATCCATTCCTGTACGGTCACCGGAGCAGCGGAAAAAAAATGCGATCAGTTCATCCGGCATCTGAAACGAGAAAATCCGGAAGCTTCCATTGCTGTGATGGGCTGCTATGCAGAAATGAAATCCGGCAAACTGAAAGCGATGCCCGAAGTGGACCTGGTGCTGGGCAACGACCAAAAATTTGATCTGGCCATGTATCTTCAGCAGATGTCCCGGAAGGAACAGGAAGCTGGTATTGGCAGGAAAGGCATTAAGAATGAGTTCATCGCATCCTATTCGGTCCATGACAGGACGCGGTCGTTCCTGAAGATCCAGGACGGGTGTGACTACTACTGCAGTTATTGCACGATCCCTTTTGCCCGGGGGAGAAGCCGCAGCCCCGGTATTGACTCAGTCCTCATGACCGCCCGCCGGATCTGCGACGAAGGCATCAATGAAATCGTACTCACCGGAGTTAACATAGGCGATTTCGGCAAACCTGCCCGGGAAACGCTGTTCGATCTGCTCCTGAAAATGGACAAAACCCTGCCCTTACTCAGGATCAGGATCTCTTCCATTGAACCTGACCTGCTGACCGATCCGGTCATCAACCTGGTCGCTTCCTCAGGCAGACTCATGCCACATTTTCATATACCACTTCAATCCGGTTCAAACAGGATCCTGGCGCTGATGAAAAGAAGATACAGCAGGGAGCACTTCGCCAGTCGCGTCGAAAAAATTAGGAGTACTATACCCGATGCATGTATCGCAGCCGATGTCATTGTGGGTTTCCCCGGGGAGACCGAGGATGATTTCAATGAAACGCTCACCTTCGTTCGCAATCTGGATATATCCTATATGCACGTCTTTACGTACTCGGAACGTCCCGGAACAAAAGCAGCGATCATGGAAGGCAAAGTACCGCATGAGGTAAGAAAAGAGCGGAGTAAACAGCTCCATGTTCTTTCAGAAAGCAAGAAACAGGATTTTTACCGGCAACAGGCGGGGAAAACCTGTCAGGTGCTGTTTGAATCCGATCCAAACAAAGCTGAGCTCTTTGGTTTTACAGAAAATTACATTCATGTGAAAGCTGATTTTGATCCTGTCCTTGTGAATGAAATCGTTCCGGTGAAGCTGGGCAAACTGAATAGTCAAGGGAGCTGTTATTATTATGAAGTATGAAGAATGAAATATAATAAACAGTTAACAATTAACAATTAACATTTTAAGCAGTGTTCCCAAAACTCAGTGATTTACTGGAATATATTTTCGGAGTGAAGGTCAACCTCCCCATTCAGACGTATGGATTCTTTATGGCCATCGCTTTTCTGGTGGCAGCATGGATCGTATGGCAGGAACTGAAGCGAAAGGAAAAAGAAGGCCTTATCGCTGCCCAGACAAGGCATATATGGAAGGGGAAGCCTGCATCGGCAGGTGAGCTGGTAAGCTCCGGGATTCTTGGCTTCCTTGTCGGGTTCAAGATCGTGGGGATGATCACCCGGTATGCCTATTTCGCTGAAAATCCGCAGGAATTCATCCTGTCGTGGGAGGGGAGCTGGGCAGGTGGCATGGTGCTGGCTGTTGCAGCCGTCTATTCATCCTGGCGCAAGAAACACAAAAGACGGCTTGAGAAACCGGTGAAAGTCCAGGAAACCGTTCACCCCTACCAGCTGACAGCAAGTATCGTCCTTGTGGCTGCCATCTTCGGAATCATTGGTTCCAAACTGTTTGACGTTTTCGAGCATCTCGATGACCTTTTCAGAGATCCGGTCGGGACACTGTTTTCTTTCAGCGGATTGAGCTTTTACGGTGGATTGATCGTCGCCGCTTTTGCCGTATCCATCTTCGCGGAAAAGAACAAGATCCCATGGCCCCATATTGCCGACGTCGTCGCTCCCTCCCTGATCCTTGCCTATGCCATCGGCCGCATTGGCTGCCAGCTTTCAGGGGATGGATGCTGGGGCATCGAAAATTCAGATCCCAAACCCGGATGGATGGGATTCCTGCCCGACTGGATGTGGGCTTTTGATTTCCCGCACAACGTGATCAATGAGGGTGAACGGATCAGCCTCTGTACCGGGGATCACTGTTATGCCCTGTCAGTACCTGTCTATCCTACATCCTTTTATGAGACATTCATGGGGACAACCATCTTTCTTATTTTGTGGTTCACCCGTAAAAAATGGGCCGTGGCGGGTCATCTCTTCAGCTTTTATCTGATCCTGAACGGAATGGAACGGTTCCTCATCGAATTTATCCGGGTTAACAAGCGCTACCATTTCCTTGGAATGGACCTGTCGCAGGCGCAATGGATCGCCATCGGGCTGGTTCTCCTGGGGGTGGCGGGATTCTGGTATTTCAGGCATAAGGGACAAGGGATAAGGAGAAGTCGGCAGTCGGCGGTCAGCAATCAGCAGTAGAACAATAAAACAATTAACATTTTAACAATTTGACAATTTAACAATTTAACAATTTAACAATTTAACAATTTGACAATTTAACAACCCTTGAACCTGAACAATGACAGCCTCAACGTTAAACCTCGAAACGCTGTGCCAACGGGTTTGTGACCTGGCCCACACTACCGGCGGGATCATCCGCAGGGACATACACAAGATCAGCAAGAAAGATCTTGAGGTGAAGGGGCGACATAATTACGTGACCTACGTGGATAAGATGTCAGAGGCTTATCTGGTCAAGGAGCTGTCGCTGCTCCTGCCCGAAGCAGGATTCATTGCGGAAGAGGGGACCAGCGCAAAGAAGGGAGGCAGGTTTCACTGGGTGATCGATCCGCTGGACGGCACCACGAATTTCATCCATGCCCTGCCCATCTACTCCATCAGCATCGCCCTGATGGATCAGGAAGAAGTAGTGCTGGGAGTGGTGTATGAAGTGAACCAAAAGGAATGTTTCAATGCCTGGAAAGGCAGTCCTGCTTACCTGAACGGGAAACCCATCCATTGCTCAGACACAGGCGTCCTTGACGATTCACTGCTGGCCACGGGCTTCCCTTATACCGATCCGGGATATATGGAACATAACCTGAGATTGCTGGGGTATCTCTTGCAGAACACACGTGGTTTGCGACGCTTCGGATCCGCAGCCGTTGACCTGGCGTACGTGGCCTGCGGCCGCTTCGACGCCTTTTACGAATACGGCTTGAATCCCTGGGATGTGGCAGCCGGATCCCTTATCGTCAGGCAGGCTGGAGGCCGGGTGAGCGATTTCAATGGAGGGAACCGGTTCATTTACGGCAAACAGATCATCGTTTCCAATCCATCCATCTATGATCATTTAATGGAAATATTCAGAACATATTTTATAGCTGACCTGTAGCAGATGTATTATTGCAGTGCGAAACTTTTTCAATGAAATACACTACCCACGATGAATGCAAACACAGCCATCCTCACTCAAAGAAACCGTTACCTGCCCTATCTGAGATATTTCATAGCCTTCCTGATCCTTTCATCGTACGGGTCGTTGTTCTGCCAGGAACAGGAAGGAAGGCCGGAGAAAGTGAACGTGTTTGTCTTTGACATTAAAGAAGAGATCGCCCCACCTGTCTGGCATAAGGCCAAAAAGGCCTTTCAGCAGGCTGAAGCCCTTTCGGCGGACATGATCATCATTCACATGAACACCTACGGAGGGGTCCTGGAAACAGCAGATTCGCTTCGCACAAGGATCCTCAATGCACCGTATCCGATTCATGTCTTCATCGATAACAATGCCGCATCTGCTGGTGCACTGATCTCCATCGCCTGTGACAGCATTTTCATGAGTCCGGGTGCCAACATCGGTGCTGCGACAGTCGTGGACCAGGAAGGGAAACCGTTGCCCGACAAGTACCAGTCCTATATGCGTTCGATGATGCGGTCGACGGCGGAAGCCCAGGGAAGGGATCCGATGATCGCCCAGGCCATGGTCGATCCCAGGATGGCCGTCCCCGGAATAACGGACACCGGACAGGTGCTGACCTTTACGTCTGCAGAAGCCATAAAAAATAACTTTTGCGAAGGAGAGGCCAAAGATATCGACGATGTGATGAATCTCCTCAAGGTGGAGAACTATGAGGTGATCAAACAGGAGCTCAAACCGATCGATAAGATCATTGCTTTCCTGATCAACCCGGTGGTCAGCGCTCTGCTGATCATGATCATCATCGGGGGTATCTATTTCGAGCTACAGACCCCGGGCATCGGATTCCCACTGGCAGCAGCCGTCACCGCCGCTTTGCTCTACTTTGCACCCCTGTACCTGGAAGGACTGGCTGCCCACTGGGAGATCCTGATCTTTATCGTCGGGGTCGTTCTGCTCGCCATTGAGCTGTTTGCCATACCAGGATTCGGAGTGCTCGGGATATCCGGCATCATACTTATTGTCGCCGGTCTTGCGCTGAGCATGGTTGGAAACATTGGATTCCATTTCCCGGAAGGAGCGTTCAAAGCCCTGATTAGCTCCATTTTCCTGGTGATCATCGCTTCGTTCCTATCCCTGTTGATCTCATTTTACATCGGAAGAAAGATCCTGACAACCACCATCTTCGGCCACCTAGCACTGGATACCGTGCAGGAAAAATCGGAAGGATACACCTCTGCCGATATACAATATATGAATATGACAGGAAAAAAAGGGAAAGCCCTGACCATCCTGCGTCCGGCAGGCAAAGTGATCGTTGAGGGTGAGGTCTATGACGCCACGGCGATCACGGGATACATTGAAAAAGATGATGCTGTTGAAGTGGTGAAATACGAAACATCACAGCTTTTTGTGAGAAAAACATCAACCTAACTCACCTCTTTCCCTTACCATGGAAGATCCTCGTATACAACTTATCACCGGTGACATCACCAGGCTCCACGTGGATGCCATTGTTAACGCCGCCAACCGTTCCCTGCTCGGAGGGGGAGGCGTGGATGGAGCCATTCACCGGGCGGCAGGTCCCCGATTGCTGGAAGAGTGCAGGGAGCTGAACGGTTGTGAGACCGGTGAAGCAAAGATCACCTATGGTTATGATCTTCCTGCACGTAATGTGATCCATACGGTTGGACCGGTGTGGAGGGGCGGGACCCACAACGAAAAGGAACTTCTGGCCAGCTGCTACCTGAACAGCCTCCGGCTGGCGGTTGAAAATCAATGCAAAACGATCGCTTTTCCAAACATCAGTACGGGAATTTACGGCTTTCCCAAAGACCTGGCAGCCAGAACAGCCATCGGTGCAGTGAGAGATTTTCTGAGTCAGGACAAAACATTAAAAGAAGTTTACTTCATTTGCTTTTTTGAAGAGAATTATCAACTCTACAAGGATCTGTTATGGTGAGAGGATCCCTACCCTTGTTGGTCATTCTTTTGCTTGCTTCCACCGGTGTGTTCTCGCAAACAGGTATTCCCAGAAAGGCTGCGGAAGCGGTTCGGATACCTGTTCCGCCCAGAATCGATGGGATCCTGAATGACTCCTCATGGCTGCAGACAGCTCCGGCTGGAGACTTCATCCAGGTGGAACCTGTTTTCGGAACGCCCGCCTCCTGTAAAACGGAGGTCCGCTTCATCTTCGACGATGATGCTCTATATGTCGGTGCCATGATGTACGATCCCTGGCCCGACAGTATTTTGAAAGAACTCAGTGTCAGGGATGAGATCTCCAATACCGACTACTTTGGTATCAGCATTGATCCCTTCAATGATGCTCTTGTCGCTTATGAATTTACAGTGACTGTGGCCGGTGTGCAGGTGGATTCGAAAAGCATTGGAATCGAAGGGCAGGACGATTTCGAGGAGGATCGTTCCTGGGACGCAGTCTGGTACTCCCATACAAGGATCCTGGAAAACGGATGGGTGGCGGAAATGAAGATCCCCTACGCTGCCCTGCGGTTTCCGGAAAAAGGCAGTGATGCCTGGGGAATGAACTGTTTCCGGCAAATCCGGCGATACAGGGAAATATCCTCCTGGAATCCGGTCGACCGGAAAATCTTGGGTGTCAACAACCAGGCCGGTGAGCTCACGGGGATCACAAACGTCAAATCCCCACTGAGGCTTGCACTCATCCCCTATGTTTCCGGTTACGTGACCAAAGTCCCTGATATCGACAGGTGGGGATTTTCCTACAAAGGAGGGATGGATCTGATCTATGGAATCAACGACAGTTATACGCTCGACATGATCCTAATCCCTGACTTTGGCCAGGTGGAATCCGATGAAGAGATCTACAATCTTTCACCCTTTGAGGTGTACTACGAAGAAAAAAGGCCATTCTTCACTGAAGGCACCGAGCTGTTCAACAAAGGGGACGTCTTTTATTCAAGGCGCGTCGGCGGAACTCCGGATGGATATTTTGAGGTGGAACAAAATCTCAGGGAAAACGAAAAGATCATCAAAAATCCGGAAGAGGCGCAGATGCTCAATGCCACCAAGATCACCGGAAAAAATCCAAAAGGCCTTGCCATAGGCTTTTTCAACGGAATGACTGCCAACACCTATGCCGCGGTGAAGGATACAATCAGCGGTGAAAAAAGAAACATCCTGACCGAACCGTTTGCGAACTATAACATGCTGGTATTGGAGCAATCGCTTAAAAACAACTCGTATGTAAGCATTTTCAACACTAATGTCGTCCAACCTAAAGAAAACTACTGTGCCAATGTTACAGGAGGTGATTTTCGCCTGATCAATAAATCCAACACCTATGGCATGGAAGGGCACGTTATCGTCAGCCAGAAATATGCTGAAGGGATCACTCCCCAATATGGGTACAATCATTATTTTGCTGCAGGCAAAACCAGTGGCAATTTTACATTTTCAGTCTCAAATGACCTGAAAACAGACACCTATGATCCGAATGACATGGGGTACCTTCAACACAACAACGAAATTGAAAATGAGCTGGAGTTTGAGTACAACATCTATGATCCGTTCAGTGTCTTCATTGAAATGCAAAACTCATTACAACTGGAGTATAAAACACTTTATTCACCTCTGAAATATACTAATTTTGAAATTGAACAGCATACATTCACCACATTCAGGAACTATCTGAGCGTATCACTGGAAAATTACTACCGTCCCATTGATGAGCATGATTATTATGAGCCCCGGGTTGAGGGCTGGTATTACGCCCTTCCGCCTTTATGGGCCATTTCAGGTTTTATTTCACCTGATTACCGCAAACGGTTCATTGCAGATGTAGGAGGAGAATATTATCTTACGAATAAGGATCACGAACGGGGGTATACTGTGACCGTCTCGCCGCGCTTGCGCATCAGCGATAAATTGTTCATTTCTCTTTCGCTGGATTACTCCGTTGCGCTGAATGACAAAGGTTATGTTGCCGACAGCCTCAATCCCGGTAGCCAGGAGGTCATCATTTTTGGCAAACGGGATGTGACCAATGTGACGAATACCCTTTCTACGCGCTATATTTTCAACAATAAGATGTCGCTTGCCCTGAAGGTAAGGCATTACTGGCTTCTGGGAATCTATGAGGGATTCTATGATCTCCAGCCCGACGGTCATCTGGTGGCCAATACGTATTCCTCCGACGAGGACTTCAGTTACAATGCATTCACCATTGATATGGCCTACAAATGGGAATTCTCTCCCGGCAGCGAAATCGCCATCGTCTGGAAAAATTCAGTTGATCTGCTGAATACAGACGATGTCAATGAATCCTATTTTCTAAACCTCGACCATACCCTTGGTTCTTCCGCCACCAACAGCCTATCATTGAGGATTTTATATTATATTGATTCACAATATTTTAAGAAAAAGCATCACAATCGGCGAGGTGACTCGATATAGTTTATGATGAGCCATATAATTGTCAAATTGCTAAATTGTTATATTGCTTAATTGTTAATTGGTCTAGTGTTCTTCTGCTGACTTCCAACTGCTGACCAATTTTATTAATCAATACCCTTGCTTTTTATCGTAATAATTTCCTATATTTAGGGCATAAAATTCCATTCCCCATAATATTCTTTCTCCAATGAAAAAGATGATTGTCATTGTTTTGGCTGCAATCACTTATGCAGTATCAGGGTATCCAGCACGTGTAACCGTTTCTGTAAGGTATGTGCCGGCTGATCTCCCAGAATTAATGATTTCTCTCCCCTCCCCACCGGAGTTACCTCAGGAAAATGAATTCCTGTGCGGCGATGTGAATGAAGATGGCCTGGTCAACGTGCTGGACATCATCACCCTGGTCAATCACATCATGGGCGGTAATCCCAGTCCGTTTGATCCAGATGCTGCAGACATAAATGCAGATGGAGGGATCAATGTACTGGATGTCATCGCCCTGGTGAACATCATCATGCAGATGCCGGGTATGCCCTGCGGATGTGTCGCGCCGGTGCTCTATGAAGGGCAGACCTATAATACGGTTCAAATAGGGGAACAGTGCTGGTTCAGGGAGAATCTGAATGTGGGGACAATGATTGTCAGCAATACAGGTGGGCAACTGCAGACTGATAATAATATCGTCGAGAAGTACTGTTATGGTAATACTCCAGGCAATTGTGATGTTTATGGAGGGATGTATGAATGGAATGAAACAATGCAATACATAGCATCAGCAGGATCACAGGGTATCTGTCCACCTGGCTGGCATATACCATCAGATGAACAATGGTCGGCCTTGACTTCTTTCCTGGGAGGTTTTGATGTAGCTGGCGGTAAGATGAAATCTACAGGTACTGTCGAAGATCTGACAGGCCTCTGGTATGCGCCCAACATGGGAGCTACAAATGAAAGTGGATTTACGGGTCTCCCTGGGGGTTATCGTGAATATGGCTTCGGAAACTTCGATGCTCTTGGTCACAATGGAAGTTTCTGGTCTTCATCGCAGGGAAGTAGCAACGATGCCTGGGTCAGGACACTGAGCTGCTATTACACCGATATATACAGGGGAAGCTATGGCAAGGACAACGGATTCTCTGTCCGTTGCCTCAAGGGCTGCTGGCCTGAACCCACCCAGTCCAATGCCGGGCCAGATCAGCTGAATGTGCCAGGTACAACCACAATCCTGGCTGGAAATACTCCTGAATTTGGTACAGGGCTATGGGCAGTTGTAAGCGGCACAGGGGGGACTATTGTAACTCCCACAAGCCCGACCAGCGAATTTCAGGGTGTGGCAGGGAATGAATACACACTTTCCTGGACGATTACAACACAGTGCGGGAGTTCTGCAGATGAGGTAGTGATCAGCTTCGCTCCTGCCGGATTTTCCTGTGGGGATGGTCTGGTATATGAAGGGCAATCCTATGCCACGGTTCTGATCGGTACCCAGTGCTGGATGGCAGAGAACCTGAACGTGGGCACCAAAATCAATAGCACCGGGAGCGGGTATCAGCAGCAGGATAACGGAACTATTGAAAAGTATTGTTACAATAATGATGAAACTAACTGTGACATTTATGGAGGTTTATACGAATGGCCGGAGGCGATGCAGTATGCGACAACGGAAGGTGTACAGGGAATTTGTCCAGCGGAATGGCATCTTCCAACCGACAATGAATGGAAAATTTTGGAAGGAACCGTTGACAGTCAGTATCCTGTAGGCGATCCTGAATGGGAAAAATCAGGTATGCGTGGTTATGATGCAGGTGGAAATTTGAAGGAATCGGGAACTGCTCACTGGGACCCCCCGAATGCAGGGGCGACCAATTCCAGTGGATTTACGGGTCTCCCTGGAGGTTACCGTATTACCACCGGGGAATTTGGCAATGTTGGCAGTGATGGGTACTTCCTGGCATCTTCCCAGTATGATGCCACCCGTGCGTGGAGCCGGCTCCTGTGCTCCTACACCATGCAATTAAGCCGGCCTTTTTACGTCAAGAAAGTCGGATTTTCAGTGCGTTGCCTGAAAGATGAGCCATAAAACGATTGTCGGTTGCCGAATTTCGAAATTCACCACCGAACATCGAAAATTAACAACCGACAATCGTATAATCAACATCTTTCTCCGAGCGGAAAACGGGATTCGAACCCGCGACCCTCAGCTTGGGAAGCTGATGCTCTGCCAACTGAGCTATTTCCGCATTCCATCCCTTTATTACGATTAGGAGATCGTAAACAACCGAAACGCAAAAATACAGGTTTTTTTATCAAACTGACATAATTTATATTATTGATCCCGGTTAAAACCTTTGCTGTTTATACTATTATCAGTTATGGCTGAACAACCTAGGGAAGCTGACTGAGGCTCTGAGGGCTGTGACCGAAGAGCCGAGGGAGCTTTTCAATTGTGAAGCCATAACGCGGCCCAGCGGCAGTGAAGCAAAAAAAAAGAATACTGTCCTGGATAATTATATCACCTGAGATTTATCGAATTTATTACAAAACTCTCCACCTGATGATTTATTGCTAATTTTGAAGTCAGTATATAACACTATCAAGTTAAAAACCAACCTCTTAATTTCATGAAAACACGAATCCCCCTCCCCTACTTTTGCTTTTTGCTCTTTACTCTTTGCTCTTTAAAATTATCAGCCCAGACACCCCTGATGCGCTTCCCCGACATCCACCAGGACAAGATCGTCTTCGTCTCCGGAGAAGACATCTGGTCGGTCCCGGCGACAGGAGGCATCGCTCACCGCCTGACCATCCACGATGGCGAAGAACTTATGCCGAAGTTCTCCCCCGACGGATCCCTGATAGCCTTTACCGGGTATTATGACGGCAATCCCGATGTATATGTCATGAACCCCTATGGAGGAGAGATCACACGCGTCACCTACCATCCGGGATACGATGAGGTGGTGGGCTGGCATCCGATCAAAAACAAAATCATCTATAAGGCCGCCAACGGAGACTATCCCGGATACACCAAGCTCTTCCTGGTGTCACCTGACGGCACCGGTACCGAAGAACTGATCCTCCACGAATCCGGAAACGGCTGCTTCTCGCCCGATGGCAGCAAAATCGTCTATACAAAAGTATCCACTGAAAACAGGACATGGAAACGTTACCGCGGCGGATTGGCCCCCGACCTGTACATTTACGACTTCAAATCAAACGAAGATCTCAACATCTCAAATTTCGAAGGGACCGACGGCCTTCCCATGTGGATCGGAGACCAGATCTATTTCAATTCAGACCGCTCACGGGTATCGAACATATGGAAAGTCAATCCACAAACACTGGAAATGAAACAGCTTACGTTCCATACGGATTACGAGGTGCGCCGGCCCAGCCAAGGGGGAAACAAGATCGTTTATGAACTCGGCGGTAAGCTTATGGTACTTGACCTAACCATGGGAAAAACAAGCGAAATTCCCGTTCTGATCCTAACCGACCTGCCCGAACTAAGGCCCTATCTGAAGGATGTCAAAGACTTGATCACCGGTGTCGACATTGCTCCAAAGGGTGAGCGGGCACTGATCGTCGCCAGGGGTGAAGTGTTCACTGTACCGGAAAAAGAGGGCTCGATAAGGAACCTGACAAGAAGCAGCGGGGCAAGGGATAAAGATGCCGTGTGGTCACCCGACGGCAAACAGATAGCCTATCTGTCAGACAAAACCGGGGAATACGAGATCTATGTCACTGATCCGAAAGGGGAAAAAGAACCTGCTAAACTGACGACAAGTAATAACGGGTACCGGCATACACTGAAATGGTCGCCCGACAGCAAGAAGATCGCCTTTACCGATCAGACGCTTACGCTCTATATTCTGGATGTCGCCTCAAAACAGGTAACGTCCGTCGATAAGGCGGATTATGAGAACATTGACGTTAGCATCGACGTGAAGCCCATTTACGATTTTTCCTGGTCGCCGGATTCGCGATACATCGCTTACACGAAACGGGATGCTGATCTGGTCAATAAAATCCATATCTATGCACTGGAAACCAACGAGATACATTGCCTGAGCACCATGTACAACGATTTCCATCCGGTCTTCTCCCCTTGTGGTGATTACCTGTTCTTTATCTCCAACCGTCGCTTTGATCCGACCTTTTGCGATTTTGAATGGCAGATGGTGTATAAAAAAATCGCCGGGATCTACTGCCTGATGCTGGCAAAGGATGGTGAACCACTGTTCCCTTTCAAAAGCGACGAAGTTGCAGCAGAAGAACAATCCACGGCCAGTAAGGAAGAAAGTGCCTCTGACCAGAAAACGGTCATTGACTTCGACGGACTGTACGAACGTGTGGAAGCCCTTCCCCTGCCTGCCGGAAATTACCGCCGCCTTGCGGTCAACGACGAAGGCCTCTTCTACCTCAATGGCGAAGGGGGAGATTTTAACGAATTTGAGTTCAGAGTCCCTGAAAGCATGGATCTGTACCGTTTCAGCTTTATCGACAAGGAAGCGGGAGTTGTCATCAAGGGAATCAACAGGTACAGGCTGTCAGCCGACGGGAAGAAGATCGTTTACCAGCAGGGTGATAAAGTCGGCATCCTGCCGGCAGGTGCATCGGATTCCAAAGGACAACCACTCGCCCTTGGCGACCTGAAGATGTGGCTGGATCCCAAAGCGGAGTGGAAACAGATCTTCAATGAAGCCTGGCGCTTCGAAAGAGACTACTACTATGAGCCCAATATGCATGGTATTGACTGGGACCAGATGAAAACACAGTATGGCAAAATGCTGGACAATGCAACCTGTCGGCAGGATGTTGTGTTCATCATCGGAGAGCTGATCGGCGAGCTAAACACCTCCCATACCTACGTCTATGGAGGTGATATTCAGCGTAAATCCGATCGTGTCAGCGTGGGATTACTGGGAGCAGATTATGAAGCTGATGACACTGCAGAAAGATACCGATTCAAACGCATCCTACGCAACGAAAATTGGTCATCTGAAGCCTATCCCCCTCTTGACCGTCCCGAAATCAGGGTAAGAGAAGGCGATTACCTGCTCAGGGTCAACGGCACAGATGTATTGACCACCAGCAACATATACAGTTACTTCCAGAACCTGGCAGGCAAACAGGTGACCATCACGGTCAATGACAGACCGGTCATGGAGGGCGCCAGGACCTATGTTGTAAAACCGGTACCTTCAGAAAATGAATTTCGTTACATGGCGTGGGTGGAAAACAACCGGAGGATCGTGAATGAAGTCTCCGGGGGCCAGATCGGCTATATGCATTTTCCCGACACCTACACAGGCACTGCTGTTCAGTTCCCTGCATATTTTTTTTCACAGACACAGAAAAAGGGACTGATCATTGACGGCCGTTTCAATGGCGGCGGACTTGATCCTGATATTTTTCTGAAAAGACTTTCCGCAGAGCCCCACTCCTACTGGACGCGCAGATACTCGTACGATCAGACCAGTCCTGCTTACAGTACCCGCGCCCACATGGTCTGTCTGACCAACCGGCAGGCAGGCTCCGGCGGCGACGAACTTCCCTTTGAATTCCGGCAGTTCGGCATGGGACCGGTCATCGGCACCCGCACCTGGGGCGGTCTGGTGGGCGTTTCGATGTTCATCCCGCTGATCGACGGAGGTGGCATGACAGCACCGGATTACCGGATCTATTCACCCGAAGGCAAATGGGTAGTGGAAAATGTCGGTGTCACTCCCGACATCATCATTGACCTCCATCCGGTAGAAGTCGCAAAGGGATACGATGCACAGCTTATGAAAGGCGTGGAGGTGCTGCTGAAAAAGATCAGGGAGGAACCGCGTCCCTGGCCGGAACATGAAGCGTTTCCGGTGGACCGGTGATGAATATCCATTAGCGATTGCCCAAGCAGAGGTGGAAGTAGATAAAGAAGGGGATTTTTGAGAGGATATCTGAAATCAAAAATATTTCTCATATCTGATTTCCTTTCATCCCTCTCCCTCTCTTTCTACTTCAACCTCTATCTCGGTAATCAGCAATGGGTATTCAGAAGCGTGTCAGTGTACAAACTGACAAACTCCTCCAGACGTTTTCTTCTGTACTGCATAACGAACCTGGGGTGTGCCAGCGGGTGGATCCGTTTGAATAGACCAAGCTCATGGTTCAGCTCACTTATGAATTTCAGGTTCTTCCCTTCCCCGAGGCAAATACAGTCCACGGGGTGGCCACAGATGGCATGCTGCTGAATGAGGGTGGCTTTGATAAAGGATCTGACGGCCTCTTTCAGTGCCCGGTCATCGTAGTAATTGTAATTCCTCCCTTCCTTCACGAAACCCAGCGGACAAATCGCAGTCAGAAAAAAATGCTGAAAAAAAACGTCCACTCCACCGTACTGTTCAATAACCTTATAAATGAAGGTGGAGGACAATTCGGGACGTTTCACCAAGGGATTGGATATCCGGCAAACGTTTTCCAAGTTCACCGGATCAGTAAAGGAGATCCCTGTCAGTCCGCCCCCGTATCTTCCCGGATTGATTCCCATGATTGGGATCCTGATATCCCTGTCATTATAGTATTTCCTGAAGTAACGATCCATCGTCGATATCACCTCAGGTTCCCGGTAGGGATTCAGAACAGAAATCCCTCCCGGGAGATTACCATCTATGACGAGTCCTGAATAAAACGAGACGATGCGGTCTGCAAATGTCTTCATGGAAATCCTCCGAAAATGATGAAAGCGTCTTCCTTCTGCAAAATTAACGCAAATGATCGTTGGCTTGTATTCCTTCGTTCCCATGATCCATCTTCCTCTCTGTTCCGTATGTTGAATTTTAATCAGGATTGCATATCTTTACACGCTTTTTTCGCATGCATACTTTAAACGGGAAATGATTGCCATTGCCGACAGCGGAGCCACCAAGACCGACTGGGCATTCATCGGGAAAAATGGTGAAATTTCAAGGGCCCAGACTATTGGGTTCAATCCCTATTTTATCAGGACCGATGGCATAAAGGAAGAGCTGGACAAGAACCTCTTTCCCTTCATCAGCAATCAGCTGGTAAAAGAGGTCTTTTTCTATGGTGCAGGCTGTTCCACGCCCACCAACTGCGACATTGTCGGAAATGCGCTAGAGGACTTCTTTTTCAATGCAGACATCAACGTGGACCATGACCTTCTGGGTGCGGCCCGCGCACTTCTCGGGAAAGATAAGGGGATCGCCTGTATCCTTGGCACCGGATCCAACTCCTGCAGCTATAACGGTGTTTGTATCACGGAAAATGTGAATTCCCTGGGATATGTTCTGGCGGACGAAGGCAGCGGTGCCTATCTGGGCAAACAGCTGATCAGGGAATTTTATCTGGATGAGCTGCCTACTGACCTAAAAAGGGCATTCGTCAAGAAATACAATTACAGCCTTGAGAATATCCTGAATGCAGTTTATAACCGGCCTTCTCCCAACCGGTTCCTGGCCTCGTTCTCCTATTTTCTATCAGGAAATATCTTGCATGAGCATGTCCGTAACCTGATCAGCAATGCCTTTAGGGCATTTTTCACACACCAGGTCACCAAATACAAAGGATATAAGGATCTGCCCGTCAGAGCGCTGGGATCGGTGGCCTGGTATTACAGGGATTTTCTTGTGGAGACTGCCATAGAGTTCGGGATCACCGTCGACAAGATCCTGCAGAATCCCATGGAAGGTCTCATCGAATATCACCGGCCGCTTCGGTGAACGGAATTCAATCTCCCTGCAAATCCCTGATCTTTGATTCGGCGAGGGCGATCATTTCAGGTATGCGTTCGGGCTGAAGCCAGATGATCGACGGATCCCGACGGAGCCATGTAAGCTGACGTTTTGCATACTTGCGCGAATGGGTCTTGATGTCCTTCACAGCCTGCTCCAGGGTGATTCTGCCGTCGAAAAACTCAAACAACTCTTTATAGCCAACAGTGTTCAATGCATTGAAGTGCCTGTACGGATAAAGGGACCGGACTTCTTCCAGCAGACCTTCCTCCATCATCCGGTCAATTCGGTCGTCGATTCGTTGGTATAGTACCTCACGGGGCAGCTCCAGCCCGATCTGAAGCACGTCGAAGTCCCGTTTATGCAGCGTCTTGCTCCTTAACTGGGAATATTTGTTTCCCGTGGTCTTGCAGACTTCAATGGCCCTCATTAACCGTTTGGGATTGTTCCTGTCCACTTCGGTAAAGTACTCCGGATCTAGTTCTGCCAGCATTTCCTGCAGCGGAACGATACCTTCGGTCAAAAGCCTTTGTTTAAGCTTCTCCCGCAGTTCCGGATCCGGATCCGGCATGACATCGATACCATAGAGAACAGCATTGATGTACAATCCTGATCCACCTGCTAAAACAACGACGGGGCGCCGTTCAAAAAGGTCATTTAACAGTGCAAGTACCTCTTTTTCATATCGGTAAACATTATAGCTTTCCGTAATGGATAGGTGCCCGATGAAATGATGTGGCACAAGGGATAATTCCGTCTGAGAAGGAACCGCAGTTCCGATCTTCATCTCACGGTAGAACTGACGGGAGTCGGCCGAGACGATCCCGGTACGGAAATGACGTGCAAGAGCCAGTGCAACAGCCGTTTTGCCGGCTGCTGTCGGACCGGTGATAACAAGAAGCAGATGGGATAGCTGGGAAGAAGCTGAACCGGAGCGGGAAGGCATCACTCTTCAAAAAAGGTTTCAAATCCCTCCCCCGGGGTTTCTTCGTCGTTCATCATCTCCTCAAATTCCTTGAGCAGCTCATCCTCATCCACCTCGGGAGGGACGAAATCTTCATCAATTCCTTTTTTGGGGATCAGTGATCCTTCGCTTTTGACACAAACAGGGTAAACGACTTTTTCATCTGCAGGGATTACTTTCATCAGTTCAATAAACAGGGATCCCTGTTTGAGGATATCGTATTCATAGAGCATCCGTTGATGGGGATCATCAATGAAATCCTTCAGAATGGATTCCTCCATCACGGAAATTGGGATGTTGTAAGATTCGTCATCGCCGTCATCTGCACTCTCGTCAATCCGGTCTTCCATATCGATCAATGTGATTTCCTTTAGTTTGTTCCAGCGCCGGTCACAAATGAAAAAGGAAGCCAGCTCGTTGCCATCCAGCTGAACTGCTTCACGTATCACATCATGGAACTCCTTAAATGTCTGGGTGGCCTTGATATCGATATCCCTCATGAACTTATCATTCTCATCACTAAGAAGTCGAAATCTGTAAGCGTGCATTGTTCTTTCTGGTTTGTGAATTCCGCTACAAAAATAACCATAATCCAATTAGAAATTAAGTATGCGGTTTCAAACCGATTTTTTTAGCCTCTGCCAGCATCAGGTTGAATGCAGCTTCATATTCATTGGGGATGACACCGTCGAGGATGGCTTCACGGATGGCATTCTTGATCAATCCCACCTCGCGGGAGGGACCGATGCCGAAGGTCTCCATAATCAGTTTACCGGAAATGGGAGGCTGCCAGTTGCGGATGCGGTCCTTTTCTTCCACCTCCTGCAGTTTTTCACGGACATGCTGAAAATTGCCAAGGAACTTCCTGATCTTATCCTGGTTCTTGGATGTGATATCGGCTTCACACAAAAGCATCAGATCATCGATATCATCTCCTGCATCAAAAAGAAGCCTCCGTACTGCTGAATCTGTCACCTCGCTGTCCGACAGGACCTGGGGCCGTAAGTGCAAAAGAACGAGTTTTTTCACATATTTCATCTTTTCATTCAACGGGAGCTTGAGCCTGGTAAAGATCTGCGGGACCATCTTTGATCCAAGGAACTCATGTCCGTAGAATGTCCATCCAGCTTGCAAGTCATATTTTTTAGTCAGTGGTTTTGCAATGTCGTGCAGCAAAGCGGCCCAACGCAGCCAGAGATCACCCGTTTTTTCCGCCAGGTTATCCAGTACCTGCAGGGTATGCAGGAAGTTATCCTTATGCCCTTTCCCGTCGACCATTTCAGCACCTTTTAAAGCCGTAAGTTGTGGGAAGAACTTGTCCAGCAGACCTGTCTCATATAGCTGAAAAATCCCTCTGGACGGTTTGCCGGTCATCATGATCTTGTTGAACTCATCCATGATCCGCTCCATGGAAACAATTTCCAGCCGCTCCTTATTTCTGGGTATGGCATCGTATGTTTCAGGGGCAATGGTGAAGTCCAGCTGTGCAGCAAAACGGATAGCCCTCATCATCCGGAGAGGATCGTCCGAGAAAGTAATGTCAGGATCCAGCGGGGTCCTGATCACTTTTCGGTCCAAATCCTGCAATCCTCCAAACGGATCGATAAGCCGGCCAAAATCGTTTGGATTCAGGCTTAACGAGAGTGCATTGATAGTGAAATCCCTCCGGTTCTGATCATCCTCCAGGGTGCCATTCTCAACGAGGGGCTTGCGGGAATCAAGCCGATACGACTCCTTTCGGGCTCCGACAAACTCGATCTGCCAACTCTGATCATTTTCGCGGCATGAAATCATGGCCGTACCAAAATTCCGGTAGACGCTCAGTTTAGTGTCCCCGCCCATCAGGTAAGCCACCTTTTCGGCCAGAGTGATCCCGCTCCCCAGCACCACGATATCCACATCCGCTGTAGGGCGTTCCAGAAGGATATCCCTGACAAACCCCCCAATCACATAGACCGGCAGGTTCAGTTCCTTCGCTGCCTGCGTAATGGTTTCAAAAACCGGATGGTTCAGATACTGTTTCACAGTTTGAATTTACCGCAAAGGTAAGAATTTGAAACCGATCCTTTGGCAATGTGGTTGAGGAGTTGTAATTTTGTCGCGGTTTCGCAGTTGGTAGTTGGCAGTTGGAGGAGATTTGGAATTTGTTTGAAATTTGGGTCGTGGGATTTGGATTTTGCAGAAGTTAAAAATGTGTAATTAAAATAACAGTAACCTTTAGCTGTAACAATATGACAATAACACGCACAATCGTAGCCTTACCCGGTGATGGAATCGGCAAGATCGTTCTGAATGAATCGATCAGGGTTTTGGAGGCATCGGGATTCAAAGCCCATTATATTTTTGGTGATATCGGATGGGAATTCTGGTGCAAGGAAGGAAATCCGTTGCCCGAAAGGACCTTGAAATTGCTCGAACAGCATAAGATCGCCCTTTTCGGTGCCATCACCTCCAAACCCAAAGATAAGGCAGCCGCGGAATTATCTCCGGAATTACAGGGTAAGGGCATTCAATATTACAGTCCGATTGTCTCCATGCGTCAGCATTTCGATCTTGACATATGTATGCGTCCCTGCCGTACCTTCAAGGGCAATCCCCTCAACTTCATCCGCAGGGGAGCTGGTAACACCATTGAGGAACCCTTTATCGATACGATGATCTTCCGACAGAACACCGAAGGCCTTTACGGCGGTGTGGAATGGACCAATCCGCCGGATTCGGTCTACGATGCCCTTATGACGCATGCCAAGTTCAGACAAAATTTTGCCTGGTGCCCCAGACCTGATCTGGCTGTTTCAACACGCATCTTTACCAGAAAATACACGACAAGGATCGTAAAGGCCGGTTTTGAATATGCAAAAAGTAAAGGGTTCAAAACGGTGACCATATGCGAAAAGCCGAACGTGATCCGCGAAACATCCGGAATGATGCTGAAGATTGCCCAGGAAATGGCTAAAAATGAGTATACTGACATCCGGGTACAGGATGTGAACATCGATGCTCAGATGATGTGGCTCACTAAGAATCCTGAAGATTTTAACGTGATCATCGCCGGCAACATGTTCGGTGATATCGTGTCCGATGGATTCGCCGGACTGGTTGGAGGGCTCGGATTTGCATGCAGCGCAAACATCGGCCCGGAAGTGGCGGTTTTCGAACCCACCCATGGATCTGCGCCCAAGTACGCAGGTTATGAGGTACCCATCGTCAATCCGGTCGCTATGATCCTTTCCGCCTGCATGATGCTTGACCATATCGGCGAGCCCGAAACGGCCACCCGCATCCGGAATGCCGTCGCAGCCGTCGTGGAAGAAGGCAAGGTGAAGGCCTATGACATGCTGAAAATGAAGGGCAATCCCGGGGTGATCAACCAGGGCGCCGCTTCCACCGCACAGATGACCGACGCAGTGATCGCGAAGCTGAAGTAAGTCGGCAGTCAGCGGTCAGCAGTCAGCAGGAGCCAGGGGTGGGGTGATAATTTAACAATTTAACATTTTAACAATTTAACAATGAACATATACGAATTATGGCCTGAACTCAACTGGATTCAGGATAAAGAACTGCGGGACAAGACCGCACGGACATGGGAACTGGCCCTGAACAAAAGCGTACTCACACCGGATGACCTCAACCGCATCCCTTTCACCCTCCTGTGCGGACCGGACCTGAAGGTAACCTTCATGGATCACAAACGGTCGGTGGTGCATATTGCCAGGGCAGCCGGAGAAAAGATGAATGAATTCTACAAGGAAGATCTTCCGGTGAACATGGATGTTCTGATTGCAGGCGCAATCCTGGCAGACGTGGGTAAACTGCTTGAATATACTCTGGATAAGAACGGAACCGCCGTACAGGGTAATTATGGGAAATACCTCAGGCATCCCTTCTCCGGAGTATCCCTGGCCGAACAATGCGGCGTCCCGGCGGAGGTATGCCATATCATCGCAGCACATGCACACGAAGGAGATCTGGTGAAACGCTCTACCGAGGCCTACGTGGTGCACCATGCGGATTTTATGACGTTTTTGCCGTTTAAGGAAAGGCTAAAGATCTAAATCCCAAATTCCAATTTAACAATTTGACAATTTGACAATTTGACACCATGAACCTCATCGAAAAAATTATAGCAACCCATTCAAGATACCCTTCTGTGAAACCCGGTGACATCGTCGATATTGAACTGGATGTCAGGGCGGCAAGAGATTTTGGCGGAGCCAACGTCGTAAAGAACATCGTCGATCACAATCTGACTATCCACGATCCGTCGAAGACTTTTTTTACATTTGACTGTAATCCTACCGGATCAGATCAGAAGTATGCCCAGAACCAGCAGATATGCCGGCTGTTTGCCCGTGATAACGGGATCAGGGTGTACGATATCGACAAAGGCATCGGAACTCATATCCTCATTCATGAAGGATTGGCGTTTTCAGGATCAACGATCGTCACCACGGATTCCCATGCTAATATCCTCGGAGCCGTCGGAGCGTTCGGGCAGGGAATGGGAGACCAGGATATTGCCGCGGCATGGGCCAAGGGCAAAGTATGGTTCAAAGTGCCCCCTTCGGTCAGGATCAACCTGAACGGGAAAAGGCCCCGGGGACTGAGCGCAAAAGACATTGCACTGAACCTGCTCCATATTTTCGGCGCCAACAAACTGCTGGGCTACTCCATCGAAATCTACGGCGAGGAGGTGGACAAACTCACCCTGGATGAGCGTATTACCATCGCTTCCATGGCGACGGAAATGGGAGCTATCATCATCCTTTTCACACCATCTCCGGAAATCCTGAACTATAGCTCCCAAAAGGCCGGCAAAAAGATCACTCTGGTGAAGGCCGATCCGGATGCAAGGTATGAACAGACTTTCGACATCGACCTGAGCCGGTTCGTTACGCGCGTGTCCAAACCCGGGAAGCCCCATGATACAGCCGACATCAATGAAGTTAAAAAGACGCGGATCGACTCGGCCTTTATCGGAAGTTGCACCAACGGCCGTATGGAAGACCTGAGGAAAGCGGCGTCCATACTTCAGGGTAAACACGTCGCTCCGGGAGTCGTGTTGAAGATTGTACCGGCCACAGACGAGATCTGGCAGCAGTGTCTCAGTGAGGGCATTATCCGGATCTTTAAAGAAGCAGGGGCCATGGTGTCGAACGCAGGATGCGCAGGATGTGCAGCCGGACAGGTTGGACAGAACGGATCGGGAGAAGTGACCCTGAGCACGGGAAACCGCAACTTCCCAGGCAAACAGGGCAAGGGCGAAGTCTACCTGGCCTCCCCTGAAGTGGTGGCAGCATCGGCATTGGCCGGATATATCACCACGCCTGACGACATTCCGGAACGTCCGATGACCTACACGGCAAAAGAAAAAGAAATAAAACCGCAGATCACAGAAGCCAAGACGACGGCATCTGAAGAAAAACCCGTGGTCGTTGAAGGAAGGGCCTGGTTTATCAGGAAAGACGACATCGATACCGACATGATCTTCCACAACCGCTACCTGACCATCACCAACATCAGCGAGATGGGACAGTATGCATTTGACAACCTGAAAGGTCACGAAGATTTTGCAAAAAAGGCCAAAGCCGGCGACATCGTAGTGGTGCAGAAGAATTTCGGCAGCGGATCGTCGCGCCAGCAGGCGGTGGATTGCTTTCTTTCACTGGGGATCCAGGCAATCCTGGCCGAATCGTTCGGTGCCATCTATGAACGCAACGCCATCAACGCAGCCCTGCCCATCATGACCTACAAATCCATCCAACCCATTGACCTGGAAAACGGAGATACGATACGTCTGAACTTCGAAACCGGGGAAGTGACAAATGTCACCAAAGGGAAATCAATGATGGCGGACAAATTCTCGGAAGTCCAGCTGGAGATCTTCCAGAGGGGCGGATTGTTCTAATTGAGCTTAATGCTGCCGCTTTTTGCATCGGGCTCATTGCCCCATTTGGTCGAAATGGTAATGTACCCGGGATAGGTAATCTCCCTGGAGCCAACCATGATGGTGGGTTTGGCCTTCACTTTGATCCGCGTAGGCTCCCCTCCCATCCCTGCGAGGTTAAATCCGAAGTTGATGATCGTCTCGGCTGATTTTCCGGATAGCACCTTCTTCAGATCCATGTTCATCTGGAGTGGGATGACCGATGTCCCTCCATTTGCAGGTATTTGCACTTTTTCATTCAAGGAGCCCTGTACCATTTCCAGATCGTCAATATATAGGATCCAGTCCAGGCGGTTCATGGCCGCCATTTGCTCGTTGGGATTCTTCGCCTCAATGTTCAGGATAAAGCTCAGTGGAAGCTGTCCGCCGGCCAACGCCGCCGTGATCATGCCTGCATCGATCAGCACGAGGTCTGAAATGGACTTGATCCCCTGAATGTTCACACCGGCCAGGGTAAGCTGCCTTACCGACTGTAACTTAAAATCACACTTCGTCAGCGTGGCCATCTGGCCTACCTGTTCAAACATACCACAGGAACTAAAAAAAAGAGTGAAACCTAATGCCACGATCAGTGACCGGGCCGATAAACTGTTGATCTTCATTGGAATTCGATTTGGGTGCCACAAAATTAACATTTTAACTTTAGACGGGACGATCAGGTGATCGAAAACAAGTGAACATTTCGTGTTGATATTATAAAATTATTTATATTTGCGTACTCAAATACTTAATTATATCAACTCATGGGACAACTGATTCACCTTTCTGAAGCAGCTTTTCTTGCCATCCACTGTGTGGCGCTGGTAGCAGGAAGCAGGGAATCGCTGAATGCTGCCACGATGGCGCAACGGCTGGGTGCTTCGCGGAATCACCTTGCAAAGGTACTGCAGCAACTGGTGAAACATAATTATCTTTCCTCCACCAGAGGGCCGAGCGGGGGATTCACCATGCGAACCGTACCGGACAAAATATCCCTGTACGAGATCTATGTGTTGATGGAAGGAAAACCGGAGGTTGAATACTGTCAGTCTCATGCCAGCGAATGCCCGTTTTCCGACTGTGTTTTTGGCAACATCCGCGAGAAGCTCACCGGGCAATTCATCGAGTATTTAATGCATCGAAAGATCAGTGATCTGATCAAAATAACAATGAATAACCTCTAATAACCAATGAACCATGACTGAAAATCAATTTCCGACTTCGACCGTTTTCAAACTGGCAGATTCCGTCGTCTATGCCGGCGCCAGCATAGTAAGCAAAACGGTGATAAAAAAGAATACAGGGAACATCTCCCTTTTTGCCTTTGCAAAAAACGAAGGGCTCAGTGAACACACCGCACCTTTTGATGCATTGGTCTATGTTTTTGATGGCAAGGCCGAGATCATCATCAACCAGGTTTCGTATTTCGTCTCCGCAGGAGAACTAATCATCATGCCTGCTAACATTCCCCATGCCCTCAAAGCAACCGAGGATTTCATGATGATGCTGGTGATGATTAAATAGTCAGCAGTCAGCATGACAGTTTAACAATTTAGCAATTTAACAATTTAGCAATGAGTGAACTACTGGATAACTCCAAGAAAAGGAAGGAACTGTTGAAGCACATGACCCTTCAGCTTCACGAAGGTCAGGCACCCGACGAGGTACGAAATCAGCTGGTCATCCTGCTGAAAAAAATTCCATATGGAGAAGTGGTTGAAGTGGAACAGGAACTGATCTCAGATGGGATCCTGGCAGACAGCGAGATACTGAAATTTTGCGACCTTCATTCCAAAGCACTGGAAGGACACATCGATCATTCTGGTGCCAAACCCGTCCCCTGGGGGCATCCGGTGGATACCTTTAAAAGAGAAAACCAGGAGATCAGAAAGGTCATCGCCGGTATGGAGGGATTGCTGACAGTCAGCGACGATGCAAAAGAAATCAGTCGAAAGATACTGCAGTTAAAATCTGCTTTTCATCAATTGATGGATGTGGATAAACATTATATCCGGAAGGAGAACCTGCTGTTTCCTTTCCTGGAAAAGAAAGGCATCACGGGGCCTCCCAAGGTCATGTGGGGCAAGCACGATGAGATCAGGGAAAAACTGAAAACCGCCCTGGAAGCGCTGGATGCATCAGATAACATCCAGCCGGAAGAGTTCACCATGACGGCGGAACTGATCTTCCGTCCCGCCATGGAGGCGGTCGAGGATATGATCATGAAGGAAGAAGAGATCCTTTTCCCCATGTCGATGGACAAACTGACCGAGTCGGAATGGTATGAGGTCTACCAGCAGACACCGGAAATCGGTTTTTGCCTTTTTGATCCGGTGATACCATGGAAACCGGAAGGGGCTGATGAAACCGCCCTTCAAAGGCAGGAAGCTGACGATCTGATCCATTTACCTTCGGGTAGCTTCACCAGGGAAGAGCTGCAGGCCATCCTGAATACCCTCCCCATCGACGTCACCTTCGTCAACAAGGATGAAAAAGTCAGGTATTTCAGCCAGGGAAAAGAGCGCATCTTTCAACGCAGCCGGGCCATTCTGAACCGGGATGTCAAGATGTGCCATCCACCCGCCAGCATGCACGTGGTTGAAAAGATCCTGGACGACTTCAAAAATGGCAGGGAAGAGAGCGCACCTTTCTGGATCCAGATGAAAGGCCGGTTCATCCATATCGAGTATTTTGCCCTCAAAAATGAAAAAGGAGAATTTCTGGGTACCCTCGAGGTTTCACAGGACCTGACCGATAAAAGAGCGCTTCAGGGTGAACAACGGTTGTTGACATACGCCACCCCCCTGCGTACAGAAGCAGGCCAGACGATGGAGATCACATCAGATCAACCATCAGATACAGGAAATTCAGCTCCCGCATGGATCAGTACCGGTAAGACCCGCATCTCCATCGATGCCAGACCCATCATCCAGTCAGGAGGTCATCCCCTGGAAGAGGTCTTCAAAGAATCAGCCCTTTTGGGATCCGATGAAATGATCGAGTTGATCACTCCCTTTCTTCCGGTTCCGCTTATCGAAAAAATGAAGGCAAGAGGTTTTGAATGCTGGTCAAAACAGGAAGAAGGAACATTTTTCAGCTATTTTTATAAAAAGTGACTTTATTCAGAATGAGTTTAAATTTCCGGGATTTCTTGTTACTATGAGAATTCAGCCTTATTTTAGACCGAGATTGTGACATCGAATCCCGGAACTATGGGAAAATTCATTCAATGGCTTCTCCCTCCTCGATCATGGAAAGTGTCTGTCATCATCCTGATGGGAATTATCACCGGTTTTGCCATTCTGCTTGTGCATTTGTCAAGAGCGGGATCGTACCTGACCAATGATCCCTCGGCCTGTGTCAACTGCCATATCATGTCGCCCTACTACGCCACGTGGGCCCACGGATCACACAGGGAAACAGCTACTTGCAACGATTGTCACGTTCCACACAATAACATCTTCAATGCATACTATTTCAAAGCTAAAGATGGGCTGCGTCATGCCACCATCTTTACGCTGAGACAGGAACCACAGGTCATCTTCATTCTGGAGCCCGGCAAAAAGACAGTCCAGAGCAATTGTGAAAGATGCCATGAGCACCTGCTCACGGAAATAAAATGCCGGGGAGAGGAAATCTTTTGCGATCCTGAAAGATTATGCTGGGAATGCCACAGGGAAGTTCCTCATGGTAGAGTGAACAGCCTCTCCAGCGTCCCCTTTGCACCTGTTCCGCGCCCCTCCTCTCCCCTGCCTTCATGGCTGAACAACAGAGCAAGCAAACCATAGTCTCACTTTTATACATATAATCCCATGAAATCCATCAGTGAAAAGATCAACCGCAAACCCTGGCTGGGATGGCTTATTTTCTTCCTTACTGTCGTCGTCGTATTTATTCTTGGCTTACTGGCGTCTTCGATCGTTGAACGTCGCTCTGAAGCAAGGCTGATGGATAAGCCAAAGATCGAAGTGAGCCAGTTCGAGGCCCGGAATGAGATCTGGGGACAGAACTATCCCCGCGAGTATCAGAGCTGGCTTAAAACAAGGGATACGAGCTTCCGGAGCGCTTACGGAGGCAGCGCCATGATCGATGCACTTGAGCACGATCCCAAACTGGTGATCCTGTGGGCAGGCTATGCTTTCTCAAAAGATTACAACCAGGGAAGAGGGCATTATCACGCAGTGACAGACATCCGCCGAACCCTTCGGACAGGAGCTCCCATGGGCCCGGATGAAGGCCCTCAGCCCAACACCTGCTGGGCATGCAAAAGTCCGGATGTGCCCAGGGTGATGCATCAGGTGGGCACAGCCGAATTCTACATGGGGAAATGGGCATCCCGTGGAAACCAGATCATCAATCCGATCGGATGCGCCGACTGTCACGATGCTGTCACTCAGAACCTCAGGATCAGCCGTCCCGCCCTGGCCGAAGCATTTCAGCGGTCAGGCAGGGATATCACGGCTGTGAGTCATCAGGAAATGCGCAGCTTGGTGTGCGCCCAATGTCACGTGGAGTATTACTTCAAAGGGGATGGCAAATACCTTACCTTCCCCTGGGATAAGGGAATGACTGCCGATGAAATAGAAATATACTATGATTCCTATGAATTTACAGATTGGGTGCACGGTATCAGCCGAACCCCCATGCTTAAAGCACAACATCCTGATTATGAGCTATTTATATCAAGCATACACTATGAAAGGGGAGTATCCTGCGCCGATTGCCACATGCCCTACCAGAACGAAGGCGGGCAGAAATTCACCGACCATCACATTCAAAGTCCGCTGAATAACATCAACAGTTCCTGCCAGGTGTGCCACCGCGAAAGCGAAGCGACACTCTGTGAAAATGTATACGAGAGGCAGAAAAAAACGCTGGATGTCAGGGATAAAGTGGAAGAGAACATCTGCAGGGCGCACTTTGAAGCCAGGGCTGCGTGGGATGCAGGCGCTACCGAACAGGAGATGCAACCCGCTCTTTTGATGATACGCCATGCGCAGTGGAGGTGGGACTATGTTGCTGCCAGCCACGGCGGTTCCTTTCACTCGCCCGTGGAAAGCCTCCGGCTGCTGGGCACCGCCATGGATAAAGCCCAGGAGGCCCGTATCCTGCTCTCCAGGATCCTATTCGCCCACGGCGTCACTCAGCCCGTAGAAATGCCCGACATCTCCACCAAAGCAAAAGCACAGCAGGTCGTCGGACTGGATATGGGAACCCTCAGGGAAGAAAAACAGAGGTTCCTGAATGATATCGTTCCGAAATGGATTAACGAGTACGGAAAACAATTTTGAAATGCTTTTCATTGAACGGCCCTGGACCGATCCCTTCTTCAACCTGGCCGCCGAGGAATATATCTTCCGGAGTTATACCCAAGACGATGTGATCATGCTGTGGCGGAATGAGCCTTCGGTAATCGTCGGGAAACATCAGAATCCCTTTAGGGAAATCAATATCGCTTTTGCCAGGGAAAACCACCTGCCTGTCATTCGGAGGATATCCGGAGGGGGTACCGTATATCATGATCCGGGTAACCTTAACTTTACCTTCATCCATACGCAACAGTCGAACTATACGGTTGATTACAACGCTTTCCTGCAGCCCGTGATCTCTGTACTGAATAGATGGAATATTCCGTGCGAACGTTCAGGCAAAAGCGACCTTTTCGTGCATCAGCGAAAAATATCGGGTAATTCCCAGCATCTATTCAAGAACAGGGTGCTTCACCACGGAACGCTTCTTTACTCCACTGACCTGGATAAGCTGAATCAGGTTTTGGTGAACAACGCCACCCGGTACACGGATAAATCCATCCGGTCGAATCCCGCTGCTGTTGCCAATATAAGCGAATTCCTCAACGATCCTCCTCCTGTGGAAATATTCCAGGAAAGGCTGGCTAAGCAATGGATGAACAACTTCTCTCCTGTCCGATGGATCACGTTAAGCGCATCGGACGAAAAAGCCATTCAGTCCCTGTCGGAACAAAAATATCGCACATGGGAATGGAATTTCGGCTACTCTCCGCCTTACCAGGTTTCTGTAACATTCACTATTCATGGCAAAGAGATCAGAGCGGAGATCTCTGTCCGTAACGGCATTATCCGGAAAATACATACCTTTGAACCTGTGGTCGTGGCGGGATGGATGGCTCTCTTCAGACGGATGGAAGGACTGAAACATGAGGAACAGAGCTTACAGCATTACCTCGACGCCAATCCCGATCTGATGGCTGACCTGGAAATGACGCCTCAGGATGTCATAAGGAAATTGTTTTAAGCTATTGCTATTCATGATTGAACATAACCCCATCCAAACAATTTACAATTAACAATTTAACTGTTTGACAGTTTAACAATTTAACGTAAATCAATAAAGGTGTGGAGCAAAACTTAATTCGCAATAGACACCAATGGATCAGGAAGTACTGAAGCAGGAGCTGTCACAGCTCATACAGTCGCTCGAAGGAGATCTTTACCTGGAGGAAGCATACCGGTTGCTCTATGCGACCGATGCTTCCGCCTACCGGCAGGTGCCTCTCGCTGTGGCCAGGCCCAGGCATAAGGACGATATCCGGCAGCTGATCCATTTTGCAGGACGCTGTGGAACATCCCTTATTCCCAGGACAGCCGGCACTTCGCTGGCAGGTCAGGTGGTCGGCGGGGGCATGGTGGTGGACGTGTCACGTTACATGACCCGGATTCTGGAGCTGAACGTGGCTGAAAAATGGGTACGGGTGGAACCTGGCGTGGTGCTTGACGAACTGAACAAATTTCTCGAGCCGTATGGCTTGTTCTTCGGTCCCGAAGCCTCCACCTCAAACCGCTGCATGATCGGAGGCATGGTCGGGAACAATGCCTGCGGTGCCCACTCGTTGATCTATGGAAGCACAAGGGACCATACCCTTGAGCTGCACGCACTGCTGAGCGACGGAAGCGAAGCCGTTTTCAGAGAACTGAGCCGGGATGAGTTCCTGGATAAATGCAGTGGACCAACACTGGAAAACCGTATTTATCAGAATATCAGTGAGATCCTTACAGATCCCGGCAATCAGAAAGAGATCAGGGAGCAATTTCCTGATCCTTCCATCAGACGAAGGAATACCGGTTATGCTATCGATCTTCTCCTGGACTCCGACCCGTTCACCCGGGACAGGCCTCCCTTTAATTTCTGCAGATTGCTTGCTGGTTCTGAGGGCACCCTGGCGTTCATCACGGAAATCAAACTTAACCTTGTCTCCCTGCCTCCAAAGACCAAAGGTCTTCTTTGCGTTCATTTTCACGCACGGGAGGAAGCATTCTATGCCAACCTCATCGCCCTGTCGCATCACCCCGGTGCCATTGAACTGATCGACCATCATATTCTGGATCAGACCAAACATAACCTTGAACAAAGTAAAAACCGGTTCTTCGTCCAAGGCGATCCCGCCGCAGTCCTGATCATTGAATTTGCGAGGGACACCAGGGAAGAGATCATTTCCATAGCAGCATCCATTCAGGCTGAGATGCAACAGGCTGGTTACGGCTATCACTTCCCCCTTCTTTTCGGAAGCGACATCCCCAAGGTATGGTCGCTGAGAAAAGCAGGGCTCGGATTGCTAACCAACATCCCAGGGGACGCAAAGCCGGTTTCGATCGTTGAAGATACGGCTGTCAGACCAATCGATCTTCCTCATTATCTCGCTGAATTCCAGCAACTGATGGATCGTTACGGGACCAGGTGTGTATACCATGCGCATATCGCTACCGGCGAGCTTCACCTGCGGCCTGTCCTGAACCTTAAAAAAGAGGAAGAGGTCAGGCTTTTCCATGATATTGCACGTGAAACGGCACTGCTGGTCAGGAAATACAAAGGATCATTCAGCGGCGAGCATGGTGATGGAAGGGTAAGAGGAGAATTCATCCCACTGCTTATCGGGGAAAAGAACTACCAGCTGCTGCGATCCATTAAAAAGACCTGGGATCCTCAAGGAATATTCAATCCCGGCAAGATCACCGACACTCCTTCCATGATGACTGACCTGCGCTATTCACCGGGTCAGGTCACCCGGGAACTGGATACATTTTTCGATTTTTCGGATACCATGGGACTGTTGCGTGCGGTGGAGCAATGCAACGGATCGGGCGACTGCCGGAAGTCGGAGCTCATCGGCGGCGTCATGTGCCCCAGTTATATGGCCACAAGGGATGAAAATACTACGACCCGTGCCAGGGCCAATATCCTCCGGGAATTCCTCACCCGTTCCCCGAAAAAGAATCCCTTCGACCATGAAGAGATCCTGGCTGTGATGGATCTTTGCCTCTCGTGTAAAGGCTGTAAGTCAGAATGCCCTTCCAGCGTCGACATGACCATGTATAAAGCGGAGTTCCTCCAGCATTATCATGATGCCCATGGCATACCATTAAGGACAAGACTGATCGCTGACATAAACAGGATCAATCAGCTGGCTTCACTGGTTCCGGGGATCTATAATGCAATTATCACGAACCGGTTCACCTCCTCCATCCTTAAAAGAATAATGGGATTCGCGCACCAACGTTCCATCCCCGCATTGCACAGCATCACGCTGTCCCATTGGCATGGTAATAACTTCAAAAAGCTTCCGGTGGCCACACCTGCCAGAGGTAAGGTTTATCTTTTCGCCGATGAATTCACCGAGTACAACGATACGGATACAGGCATCAAGGCTATCAAGCTGTTAAACGCACTGGGATATGAGGTGATCATCCCTCCTCACAAGGAAAGCGGGAGGGCTATGCTGTCGAAAGGGCTGCTGCGGAAAGTGCGGAAAATAGCTGAAAAGAACGTCGCACTACTGAAAGACATCGTTACCTCCGAGGTTCCGCTTGTTGGGATCGAACCCTCCTGCATCCTGACCTTCAGAGATGAATACCCTCGGCTGGTGAGGGAGCCCTACCGGGACGGCTCACGGCATCTGGCAGAGAACACGTTCCTTCTGGATGAATTTATCATCCGGGAAGCTAGGAAAGGAAACATTCCGAGGGATGCATTTACCCTGGAGAAAAAAAAGATCAGGTTGCACGGACACTGTCACCAGAAAGCCCTGGCTTCCACCTCCGCCACGCGGGAAATGCTGTCCCTGCCGGTTAATTATACCGTTGAAGAGATCCCTTCCGGATGTTGTGGCATGGCCGGCTCCTTTGGTTATGAAAAAGAGCATTACGACCTGTCCCGGCGCATCGGGGAACTGGTCTTGTTCCCGGCCGTCAGGGCATCTGCTCCCGATGTTCTGATCGCAGCACCGGGGACCAGCTGCCGGCATCAGATTCTTGAAGGGACGGGTAGGCGTGCATATCATCCCATTGAAATCCTGTACGACGCTTTAAAATAAAAAGTCCCGCTTTGCGGGCGGGACTTACATCTGCTTGATCCGTTATTCGCTTTTTGGCTTCTCCTTCCTTATCTTTTCCTTCTTCTCGGTTTCTTCCAGATTCGATTTCAGGGTAGCCAGCGCTTCAATATCGCCGAGGGTTGTTTTTTCGAGGGTATCCTGCAGTTTCTTCACCACACGCTTTGTAGATCTGACCTCTGATTTGGCCTGCTCGTCCGTCTTGACTTTTTCAGCGGCCAGTGCTTCCTGATAGACCTTCGAATGAGAAAGAATGATCTTCTTGTTCTCTTTGGAGAACTCGATCACCTTGAACTCCAGCGATTCATCCACATGCAACCCGGTGCCATCCTCCTTGGTGGAATGTCTCATCGGGCAGAAACCCTCCACGCCGTAAGGCAGAGAAACCACATAACCCTTGTCAGAGGCGCTGATGATGGTCCCCTTATGGATGGAACCCACCTGGAAGATCGATTCAAACACATCCCAAGGATTCTCTTCCAGCTGCTTGTGCCCAAGACTCAGCCTGCGGTTGTCAACATCCACGTCCAGCACCACTACTTCAATCTCTTCTCCGATCTTGGTGAACTCAGCAGGATGCTTGATCTTCTTGGACCAGGAAAGATCAGAAATATGGATCAACCCATCGACACCTTCCTCCAGTTCCACAAAGATCCCGAAATTGGTGAAATTTCTTACGATGGCTTTGTGCCTGGAGTTGACCGGATATTTCTCCATGATGTTGGCCCATGGATCCGGAATGAGCTGTTTGATCCCAAGCGACATTTTCCGCTCTTCCCTGTCAAGGGTCAGGATCACAGCTTCCACTTCATCTCCAACCTTTAGAAAATCATGCGCGGTACGGAGATGCTGCGACCATGACATTTCAGAAACATGGATCAATCCTTCCACACCCGGGGCAATTTCCACGAAGGCACCGTAATCGGCAATGACCACCACCTTACCCTTCACTTTGTCTCCAATCTTCAGGTTCTGATCAAGTGCATCCCATGGATGGGGCGTAAGCTGCTTCAATCCAAGAGCGATCCGCTTTTTGTTGTCATCAAAATCCAGGATGACCACCTTAATCTTCTGATCGAGTTCAACGATCTCTTCCGGGTGATTGATCCTGCCCCAGCTCAGGTCAGTGATATGAATAAGCCCGTCGACGCCTCCCAGGTCAATGAAAACACCGTATGAAGTGATGTTCTTCACCGTTCCTTCCAGAATCTGGCCTTTCTCCAGCTTGGCAATGATCTCAGCCTTTTGCTGTTCAAGCTCGTCTTCGATCAACGCTTTGTGGGAGACCACTACGTTCTTGTACTCCTGGTTGATCTTCACCACCTTGAACTCCATGGTCTTACCGACAAAAACATCATAATCACGGATAGGTTTGACGTCGATCTGGGAGCCGGGAAGAAACGCCTCGATACCAAAAACATCAACGATCAGTCCACCCTTGGTGCGGCATTTAACGTATCCATTGATGATCTCTTCTTTTTCATAGACCGTGTTCACTCTTTCCCAGGAACGAAGGATTCTTGCCTTCTTATGGGACAAAATCAATTGTCCATCCGGATCTTCCTGATTCTCAACATATACTTCAATAGTATCGCCAATTTTCAGGTTGGGATTGTAGCGCAGTTCAGAAATCGGGATCACACCGTCGGACTTAAATCCGATGTTCACCACCACTTCACGGTTGTTCATAGCTACGACTTGTCCTTCAATCACTTCATGCTCAACGATTTGGTTAAGGGTATGATCGTACAGTTCCTCCAGCTTGTGCCGTTCATCGGACGAATAATTTTCCTGTTTCTTTCCCGCCAGCGACCAGTCAAAATCTTCTACCCTGTGAACCCTGTGAAATGGTTTCGGTGCCTGTTTCTCTTCAACTGCCGGCTGCTGCTGGCTTATTTCGGGAACGGGTATCACAGGCGGGACCGGAACGATCGCAGGTTGTTCTTCCTGTTCCGGGACAGCACTCATAGCTGGCTCTTCTGATGTGATAGCCTCAGGCTCTGTTCCCTTTACCTCCGGAATCTCCTCAGCAGGTTCCATGCTTTCTGCGGGTGATTCTTCACCCGACGGTTCCTGTTGATAATCAACAACCTCTGATTCTTCTACCTCTATCGGAACTTCTTCCTGAACCTCATCCCCTGTCTTTTCCACGAGTTCGTTTTGGAGATCTTCCGGATTTTCCTCTGCGTGTGGTTGTTCGAACTGGTCATTTTTAAGATCGTCTTCTTGCGTCATTACAAATTTCAATGTGTTCCTGGACGCCGGAACGGGTTAAACTTCCGTTAATTCTCAAATATCAGGTAAGTCCCTGCCAGCAACGAAATCCCATCGTCCGCGGATTTCGGGCTGCAAAGGTAGGAAATTAAATCGAAATAGGACAGGTCTGAGGATTATTTCTTTACCGCCGGGCAGGGTATCTCTTCTGTTTGGCCATCTCTTCCAGGCGTTTCTGAAAACCACTCTTTTTGACAGGTTTCTTTTTGTTCTCCTCAATCCGTGCGTGGATCTTTTTCTCGTCAACAAACCTTCTGAAAAGATACATCTGAAGGAAGGTGAACAAGTTGGCCAGCAGATAATAATAACTCAGAGCCGATGCATAGGCGTTGAAAAATCCAAGGAACATGATGGGCATGATGTAGGAGATCGTTTTCATTCCGGCAATCTGTTGTTGTCCGGTCGCCATCATATCGTTATTGATCTTGGTATAAACGATCGTGGAGATCGTCATCAGCAAACAGAACAGGCTGACATGGTCACCGTAGAATGGGATGGTAAACGGCAGGTTCAGGATGGAGTCGTAGGAAGAAAGGTCGTGAGCCCACAGGAACGGTTGCTGACGCAACTCGATGGAAGAGGGAAAGAACCGGAACAGGGCGATCAGGATGGGGAACTGGAGCAACATGGGCACGCACCCGGCCATCGGGTTGACGCCCGCCCGTTTGTACAGTTCCATGGTGGCCTGCTGCTTTTTCATGGCATCTTCCTTCTTGGTGTATTTCTTGTTGATCTCTTCAACATCAGGCCGAAGAACTCTCATTTTTGCCGTTGACATGTACGTCTTGTAAGCAATGGGAAGCAGGAAGATTTTCAGCAAGATCGTCAATACCAGGATAATGATCCCGTAATTCCATCCAAATCCGCTTAAAAAATTAAAGACAGGAATGACGGCAAAACGGTTGATCCACTGCATCAGGAAGAAGCTCCAGCCCATGGGGATCTGCCTTTCCATATCCAGCTTGTAATCTCTGAGTATGGAGTATTTCAGCGGGCCATAATAAACCGACATATCCATGGTGGTCTTTTCCTTGTCGGAAAAGGGGACACCAAATCTGGCTTCCATCGACCTCTCATAACGGTCTTTTGGTTGCTTGTCGGTATAGGTATTGACCAGTCCGCTCACAAAATAATCCCCGGAAATGATGGTTGAACAGAAAAACCTTTGCTTGAAGGATATCCATTGCAGACGTGTAGGGATCTCCTCCTGGTCGTCTTTGGTCTCAGACAGGTAATCAACTTCCCCGTCAGAATGTTTGTAGTAGATGGTAGGACCGTTATACCGGTCGATGCTTCGTTCCTGCTGCAACAGGTCTGCTTTCCAGGTCAGGTCAAGGTATTCCGTATTGGATGCCAGCACCCCTTTCATACCTGCGAACTGTACCTTCAATGCGGTCATATAATCCTTGCCACCCAGGGTGTACACATATTCAACGTAATTCGAAGGAGAGAAAGGCGAGAGCGAATCCGTGCCGTTGGCATAAAGCCTCATGGCAAAGGAAAGAGTGCCTGTTCCCGAAACGGTCATTTGTTCTTTTCCCTGGTCACCTTCTTTAAACCAGTGGGGTTGGAAATAGAGCTCATCGGTATTGATCAGGCGGTTGTTCGCAAAGAAGCTGAGTCCGAAACTTACCGAAGAGGTATCGTATAACACAAGGGGCAGGGTATCGTAGGTCTTGTAGTCCTTAAGCTCGGCATAGACGACCTTCCCTCCTTTGCTGGAGATGCCAAGCTTTATTACCTCATTTTCAATATAGTAAAGTTTCCGTTCACCGGTTGCTGAACCCGAAAAGACACCCAGGGCATCATTCATTGCCGACTGTTCAAGGGGCGTAACAGCAGCTTGTCCGGGTAACAGAGGGACTGTATCAGCAACAGGCTGTGTGCTGGAGGCAAGTTTCCGCAAAGAATCCGCAAAAGACAGGGAGTCAAGTTTCCTCTGTTGTACGATCAGCAATGAGTCCTGGATCTTTTGGCGCCTGGCCAGTTCTTCTTTGGATGGTCGTGTCAGCAGGCCGTAACCGATCATGATCGCAAAGATCAGTACCAGCCCAATGATGGTATTCCTGTTCATTCGTCAGTATTAGTCCTGAATTTAAAGTCCCGCAAAGATAATAGTTATGCTCGACAAGCAATCTGTTTGCCGGTGTATTTTATGTGGTTGAATATCAGATCCTGGATTCTTTCGAGGCTCGTACCAGACCGACAAACAACGGATGGGGGCAGGCGACCGTGCTTTTATATTCGGGATGGAACTGGATGCCAATGAACCAGGGATGGTCACGCAGTTCCATGATTTCCACAAGGCCGTCCTTTGTATTGATGCCTGATGCGATCATGCCCTTTGCCTCAAAATCCTGCAGGAATTTATTGTTGAACTCATAGCGGTGCCGGTGCCGCTCTGTGATCTGGAGTTTCCCGTAAACGGTATGGGTTAAGGTTCCTTTGACGATCTGGCATGGGTAAGATCCCAGTCGCATGGTTCCTCCCATGCCTGAGATCTTTTTCTGAGCTTCCATAATGTCGATCACCGGGTAAGGAGTACGCTTATCCATCTCCGTGCTGTGCGCGCCGGCCATATTCAGCATATTCCGGGCAAATTCGACCACCGCGCATTGCATACCCAGGCAGATACCAAGGAAGGGAATTTTGTGCTCGCGGGCGTAGCGGATGGCAGAGATTTTTCCATCAATGCCTCGTGATCCGAATCCGGGAGCCACCAGTATCCCGTCAAGGTCCTTCAGCCTGGAGTCAACGGTATGGTCGTTAATGCTTTCGGAATGGATCCTGATGATGTTCACCTTGCAGTCGTTGGCGGCACCCGCATGGATGAAAGATTCTACGATGGACTTATAGGCATCCTTCAGCTCGATATATTTTCCCACCAGCCCGATATTGACCTCCGAGGAGGGGTGTTTGAATTTAAAAAGGAATTCCTCCCAGCTTTTCAGGTCCGGCTCCTTTTCAGCCTGGATATTGAGTTTTCGCAGGACTTCCTGATCCAGTTTCTCATCCCGCATCAAAAGAGGAACTTCATAGATCGTCTCCGCATCGATGGATTCGATGACGGAGGATGGAGAAACATTGCAAAACAGGGAAATCTTTTCCCGGAGGGATTGGGAAAGATGCCGCTCGGTTCTGCAAACGATGATATCAGGCTGCACTCCTGATTCCAGCAAGGTTTTGACTGAGTGCTGGGTAGGTTTGGTCTTAAGTTCACCGGCTGCTGCAAGAAACGGTACGAGGGTCAGATGGATGACCAGGCAGCTGGTCCCTGGCTCCCATTTCATCTGCCTGACCGCCTCGATGTAAGGCAGGGATTCAATGTCGCCGACTGTCCCTCCTATCTCAGTGATCACAAAGTCATATTTTCCCGTGTTGCCAAGCAGTTTGATCCTGTATTTGATCTCATCGGTGATATGCGGTATGACCTGGACGGTCTGACCAAGATAGTCCCCTCTGCGTTCTTTTTCGATCACGGACTGATAGATCCTTCCGGTGGTGATGTTGTTGGCCTGAGAGGTAGGCACATTCAGAAAACGCTCATAATGCCCAAGGTCCAGGTCTGTCTCCGCTCCATCCTCTGTGACGTAGCATTCCCCGTGTTCATAGGGATTGAGAGTACCGGGATCCACGTTGATATAAGGGTCAAGTTTTTGTATGGTCACCGAGAAACCCCTGGCCTGAAGCAATTTGGCGAGCGATGCCGAAATGATGCCTTTCCCAAGGGATGAGCTCACACCTCCGGTAACGAATATATATTTTGGTTTTATCATGGGTGAGAGTAGAATTACTGATAACGGTACCGTTCCACTTTAGCCAGGTACTTAGCCAGGCGGACGACCTGTACAGAATAACCGTATTCGTTGTCATACCAGACATAAATGACGATGCTCCTGCCGTCGGAAGATACTTTTGTGGACACGCTGTCGAAGATGCAGGTGGTAGGATCGCCGATATAGTCGGACGATACCGATTCAGGTGACGCCGAATAGCGGATCTGTTCAACCAGTTCTCCGTGAAGGGCTGCATTCTTCATGATCACATTGACCTCTTCCACGGATGTGGGCTTTTTCACGCAGAGATGTAAAATGGCAAGGGATACATCCGGCAGGGGTATCCTCACCGCGTTGGCGGTCAGTTTACCCTTCAGCTCCGGAATGATTTTGGCAGCAGCGGTGTTGGCACCCGTATCGGTGATGACCATGTTGACCGGTGCAGCCCGTCCCCGGCGGTTTTTCTTGTGAATATTGTCAAGCAGGTTCTGATCGTTCGTATAGGAGTGGATGGTCTCGATATGGCCCTTTTCGATCCCGAGGGTATCGTCAATCACCCGGAGCGGCGGAAGGATGGCGTTGGTAGTGCAGGAGGCCGCCGAGAAGACACTTTCGTTATCGATGCTAACAGATTGATGGTTGATTCCGTATACAATATTGGGAATATCACCTTTTCCGGGGGCGGTCAGAAGTACTTTGCTGATCCCTTTTGCTTTCAGGTGCCTTTCAAGTCCTTCCCTGTCCCTGACGATACCCGTATTGTCAATCAGGATGGCGTCGTTGATACCGTACTGGGTGTAATCGATATCTTCTGGATTGGCTGCAGATAGGAACTGTATGATATGTCCGTTGGCATACATAGTACGCTCATCAAGGTTTTCCACTGCAATTCCCTGAAATGGACCGTGAACCGAGTCGTGACGAAAGAGATGGGCGCGTTTGAACAGGTCCTCCGGCTGATTGCTACGGGTGACTATCGCCCGTAACCGAAGCTGTGAGCCATTTCCCATCTGGATCATTTCCCTTGCCACCAGCCTTCCAATTCGCCCAAATCCGTAGAGCACTGCATCCCTTGGTTTTGTGAATGTCGGGTCCTTATCGATGAACGATTTCAGCTTATCATGGAGGAAGGCTTTGGGACCGGCATACTTTTGACGGTCATTTGTCCATTCAAAATTCAAACGGCCAATGTCTATGCGCGCTGGCGGTAAGTCCATTTCTGTTAGCGCCCTGGCCAGCACCAGGGAGTCCTGTATTTTGAGAACTTTACCGATGGTATGCACAGCGTAGGAATGTAAGAAAAGGATCACGCTGGCACTCCGGTCATACAACTGATTGCGGAAAAGGATAAGCTCAATGGATTTCTCGTAAAACAACTTTACCAGTATATCCACAAATTCATATCCCAGCATCTCATCCGATATCCATTTTGATAATTCATCCTCAAAATGAGAATTCGAGGAGGGCTTGCTTTTGGAATCATAATTGTTCATAAGCGGGTATTTTTGATCCATAATTCAATGGATAAAAATAGAACAAAAGGGCAAGACGCCAAAATAATCTGATACTTAGCTCTTTTATCTTATGAACAATTTTTGAACAGACGGTCTGAGATCACTGCCCCAGATAGGCTTTCAGCAATCTGCTTCGGGAATGATGCTTGAGTCTTCGGATCGCCTTTTCCTTGATCTGACGGACCCGTTCCCTGGTGAGGTCAAACTTTGCTCCGATCTCTTCCAGTGTAAGTCCATGGGGCATTCCTATGCCATAATAGAGGCTGACCACATCACGTTCTTTCTCCGAAAGGGTGGCCAGTGACCGTTCGATCTCCTTCATAAGGGATTCCCTCATGAGTCCGGCATCCGTGTTCGGTGCCTCTTCATGGACGTACACGTCCAGAAATTTCACTTCGTCGTCCTGGGCCAGGGGAGCATCCATGGAAACGGTCCGCGTCCCGATCCTCATGGCAGCATCTATTTTATACTCAGGAATCTCCAACGATTCTGCGATTTCGTCAGCACTGGGAGTACGCTCAAATTTCTGTTCGAGCTTGGATGATTCCTTTTTGATTTTGTTGAGCGATCCCACCTGGTTGAGCGGCAGACGCACAATGCGTGACTGCTCCGCGAGAGCCTGAAGTATGGATTGACGGATCCACCAGACGGCATAGGAGATGAACTTAAAACCGCGGGTTTCGTCAAATCTTTTCGCTGCTTTTATCAGGCCAAGATTTCCCTCGTTGATCAGGTCGGGTAAACTGAGCCCCTGATTCTGGTACTGTTTGGCAACTGACACGACAAATCGCAAATTCGCCTTGGTCAATTTTTCGAGGGCTTTTTGATCCCCGTTCTTGATCCGGCGTGCCAGTTCGACTTCCTCCTCCGCGGTGATCATCTCCTCTTTTCCTATATCCTGTAGATACTTGTCAAGAGAAGCCGTTTCCCTGTTGGTAATTGATCTTGATATTTTTAATTGTCTCATGAACGGCCTCTGATCTCTTTAACTTACCTGTTAATTTCTAAAATACAGATGCGGCAATTTACAAAAATTATTCCATATTTGCAAATTTTAGAAACTATTTAACAAATATTTCTTCAGACTGGGCAACTACCAGCCGACACCATAGTAGGCTCGCAGTCCGTTAGGATATACCCCTTCAATCAGGATACCGTTGGATGCATCATCCAGAGCTGTCTGGAGATCGGTAGTAGACCGTATGGGCTGCTTGTCGATCCTCAGAATAATAAAACCTTCCCTCACCCCTGCTTCACTGAGTTTTCCTTTTTGCAGCCTGGCAACCTGCAAACCGTATGAAAGCCCCAGGCGTTCTTTTTCTGTGCTTTTTACAGGTTCAAATGTGGCACCCAGCAGAACGTCCGCATCAGCTCCGGATTGTTTCTGGACAATGTCCATTGTTCCGGCCTTGTTCTTGAGGGTAAGCCTGAACGACTTCTCCTGGTTTTTACGGTTGACGACCAGATCGACCTGTTCCCCGGGCCGTTTTTGTCCAACCTGCTCCAGCAATTCGGAAGTGCTGTTCACAGGCTTATTGTCAATGCGGATGATGACATCGCCGGATTCGACGCCTGCAGCTTTTGCCGATCCATTGTCAGTGACCCCTGCTACATACACCCCTATGATCTCTTTCATGCCTAGGTTGGAAGCCAGTTCACTGTCAACATCCCGGATGGAAACACCCAGCAGGGCCCGTTGAACCTCGCCATATTCTCTCAGGTCCATGACCACTTTTTTGACAAGGTTGGCGGGGATGGCGAACGAATATCCGGAATAATAACCCGTACCCGATGCAATGGCAGCGTTGATTCCCACCAATTCACCCTTCGTGTTGACAAGTGCACCGCCGCTGTTGCCCCTGTTCACCGCTGCATCGGTTTGAATGAAGGATTCGATGGCAGATGTCCCGTCCGGAGTCTGCAAAATATTAATATTACGAGCCTTCGCACTGACTATCCCCGCGGTTACCGTAGATGTCAGGTTGAACGGATTTCCGACCGCCAGGACCCATTCGCCGATCTGCAGCTCATCGGAGTTGCCGAAGGTGATATAAGGTAATCCGCTTTCCCGGATCTGGATTAGCGCAAGATCCGTTGACGGATCGGTGCCGATGATGGTTGCATCATAGGTGCGTTTATCATTCAACACCACCTGTATTTTATCCGCACCTTCCACCACATGATTGTTGGTGACAATGTATCCATCCTCAGCAATGATCACTCCTGAACCGGATCCCATATAGGATGGACCGTCGCTGCGGTCATCAGGTTCACCAAAGAAGTCACGCCAGTTGAAGAAATAATCGTACATGCTTGTCTGACGCTGATACTGGGTCATGATATGAACGACAGCGTTGATCGACCTATTTGCCGCTTCCATGAAGTCAGGAAGTACCTGAGGTGCGTATACCTTCATATCGGATGCAAGCGTGACCGGGACTTTTTCCTGCGTACCGACAGGTACCATTTCCCCGGTTGTTTTCTTACCCGTAAAGCTTACCACTGCCCAGGTCAGGGCAGCTCCAAGAACGGCAGCCAATACCAGACTAAAAAACTTATTCATAGATCCCTCCGATTTTAAAATGTACTCAAAAAAAAGATGGCGTCCCTAGTACAAGAACTATACCCTTTCAACTCGTGGATCAGGGCCCCTGCGCATTCACAATCCTTTAAAGCATTAACGCATGGGCACTTCCGTCATTATATCCGGATTGTTAAAATATGTTAATCCAACGATAAAATATCCGTATTGTTCATTAATTCAACTTGACCCTTTTACACAAGGAAGACCATTTTGTATTTTTGTATGTTAAACAAATTGGTATCCCTGTTTGTTCAGAGGACTACTTAATTGACAATCATTAAAATATGAAAATAACATTCCATAAATACCAGGGTGCCGGCAATGATTTCATCATGATCGACAACCGTTCGGATCTTTTTCCGTCGAGTGGTCATCTTGTCAGGTCACTGTGTGACAGAAAATTTGGTATTGGTGCGGATGGGTTGATCCTGATGAACAGGTCGGACAGATTCGATTTCCGTATGGTGTATTTCAATTCTGACGGAGAAGAGTCAACCATGTGTGGAAATGGTGGCAGATGCATCGCAGCGTTTGCAAGGAAAGCAGGTTTTACTGATTCATCATTCACATTTGATGCAATAGACGGAATACACGAGGCGGTTGTGCTAAAAGAAGAAGAAAAAACAAGCAACATACGGTTGAAGATCAAGGATGTGACCGTTCCTGATCCCTTGACAGCGGAGACGGTCATTGACACAGGTTCCCCGCACGTAGTGATCCATGTGAAAAACATTCACGAACTGGATATTAAAAAGATGGGTCGGGATATTCGTTTCAGTGCTCCTTTCAGGGAGCAGGGTGTAAATGTCAATTTCGTGGAGACCTGCGACGCGGTGAATTATGTCCGCACGTATGAACGGGGAGTTGAGAATGAGACGTTATCCTGTGGTACAGGAACCGTTGCGTCGGCACTTGTGATGGCGTTAACGGACAAGGGAGTCCATGATCGGTTGGTTTTTCAGACCTACGGAGGGGAGTTAACCGTCCATTTCAAAAGGTCAGGTTTCTTCTTTTCTGATATATGGCTGGAAGGGCCTGCAACGTTTGTTTTTAAGGGCGAAGTGATCATTTAAAGAGCATATGGGTATGATTGGCAAAAACGTAATTCTAAGAGCACCAGAACCCGCGGACATAGATTTTCTGTACGTGTGGGAAAACGACCGGTCGGTGTGGCGTGCCAGCAACACGAACACACCTTACTCGCGGTTTGCCATCGAACAGTACGTTATGAATGCACAGCTGGACATCTACATCACCCGCCAGCTTCGCTTTATGATCGACAAGACAGATCCGTCCGGTAAAGTTTCCATCGTTGGTACAATCGACCTGTACGACTTTGAGCCGGCGCACCGTCGGGCAGGTGTTGGCGTGCTTATCATCCGCGAAGAACGCGGTAAAGGATATGCTTCCGAGGCGCTGGAACTCCTGATCGACTATGCCTTCAACACGCTGAACCTGCATCAGCTCTACAGCCATATCTCTTCCAGCAACATTGTAAGCCTGAACCTGTTTGCCAAGCATCAGTTTGAGATCATCGGACTGAAAAAGGAATGGCTTATGATCGATAACAAATGGATGGATGAATATATCCTGCAACGAATCAATACCTATGAAAAAGGTCAGGCGTAAATTGCTGAAGATCCTCTTCTGGATTTTCCTGAGCCTGGTTGTTTTCTTTTCAGCCGCTGTGCTCACCGTTCACTGGATCTGGTTCAAACCCAATGTCAGGATACCCGGCCAATCTGAAGCATCGCTCTACATCAGAACAAATTCTACATTCGATCAGGTGAAAGCCAGTCTTTATTCCCAGAGATTCATTGTCAATCAAAAGACATTCGAGTGGCTTGCCGCGAAAAAGCACTATCCCGATCAGGTTAAAGCAGGCAGGTACATTCTTCGGAGCGGAATGAGCAACAACGACTTGATCAACATGCTCAGAGCAGGTCTGCAGACGCCGGTTCAGGTGATCCTGAACACGATTCGTCTGAAGAAAGACCTAGCAGGTAAAGTCTCAAGCCAGTTGGAGGCCGATTCCCTTTCGATCCTGCAACTGCTGTCGGATTCGAATTTCCTTGTAAGATACGGATTGATCCCTGAAAACAGCCTTTTGCTTTTCATTCCCAACACCTATGAATTTTACTGGAACACCGGAGCCGAGGATTTCATGGAGCGCATGTTCCTGGAGTACAATAAATTCTGGAACGATGAGCGGGAGAAGAGAAGGATACGAACGGGCATGACCAGGCAGGAAGTGAGTATCCTGGCATCGATCGTTGAGAAGGAGACCCGTAAAAACGATGAAAAAGCCAGGATGGCAGGAGTTTATATGAACCGTTTGAGGGACCGGTGGAAGCTGCAGGCCGATCCGACCGTCGTGTATGCCGTCGGAGACTTTTCCATGACACGGGTACTCAACCGGCACACACGTATCGACTCCCGGTATAACACCTATCTTTACGAAGGTCTTCCCCCCGGACCCATCTGCGTTCCTTCCATCGCCTCCATCGATGCGGTGCTGAACTTTGAAGACCATGATTATTTTTATTTCTGTGCACGGGAGGATTTTTCGGGGTATCATAACTACGCCAAAACCTATAACCAGCACCTGGTCAATGCCAGGAAATACCAGCGAGCCTATCAGGAACGAAAAAGAGCGGAACAATAAAGCAGTTAGCAGTTGGCAGTTAGCAGTTGGCAATTGGTAGATGGCAGTAAACTGTTTACTGTTTACTGAAAAAACCTGCCTGATACTTTATACATTAAACCGTATATGAAGGATATCCCCTTCCTGGACGACATAGTTTTTCCCTTCGACATAGAACTTGCCGGCCTCTTTGCAGGCATGTTCCGATCCATAATGAATGAAATCGTCGTATTTCATCACCTCAGCCCGGATGAAACCCCGCTCCAAATCGCTGTGGATCACCCCGGAAGCCTGCGGAGCGGTCATCCCCTTATGGATGGTCCATGCGCGGACTTCTTTCGGACCGGCTGTGAAAAACGATTCCAGGTTAAGAAGCCTATAGGCAAATCGGATCAATTTGTTGACACCAGGTTCCTTTAGGCCGGCATCCGCAAGAAATGCAGCCCTGTCTTCCGAATTGTCCAGTTCGGCTATCTCAGCTTCCAGCTTGCCAGCGATGATGATCACTTCCGTATTTTCGTGTTTCACAGCCTCTATGACCCTTGCGACATATGCATTTCCGCTTACGGCTGATGTGTCATCCACGTTGCAGACATACAGCACAGGTATGTCGGTGAGCAAAAAAAGGTCCGTCAGATGCTTACGTTCCTCTTCCGCCAGCTTCAGATTACGAATGGAATTGAAATTATCCAGGTTTTCCTTGATGTGCTGAAGCACCTCCAGGCCTCTTTTGGCATCTTTTTCACCGACCTTGGTCAGTTTTTCATATTTCTGGATCTTACGCTCGATCATTTCCAGGTCTTTGACCTGGAGTTCAAGTTCAAGGATCTCAATATCCCTCACCGGGTCCACAGATCCCTCGATATGCGGCAGTGTCTCATCATCAAAGCACCGCAACACGTGGATAAGGGCATCTGTCTTCTGAATGTCCGCAAGGAATTTATTCCCTATCCCTTCCCCATGGCTCGATCCTTTCGCCAGGCCAGGTATATCCACAATCTCGATAGTTGCAGGTATTACCTTCTGGGATTTGACCAGGGCATCCAGCCTGTAAAGGCGTTCATCAGGCACTGGGATGATCCCGATGTTGGACTTGGAGGAGGTGAAAGCCGTACGTGAAGCTTCCGCCTTCGACGCTGACATGCAGTTGAAGATGGTTGTTTTACCGGAGTTTGTCAAACCCACGATTCCGCATTTGAGTGACATGGAATGGATTTTTTGGGGATTAAATAACAAATATACGAAGGATTTCCTTAATTTCTAAATGAATTTTACCTGAATCCACAGGTCCGTATTTCTGCCTTTATCATCAAGGCACGAAATCTTCACTTCTCCCTGGGGAGGTTCAAAAAAAAGGGCTTCATGGATGCCTGATGCGGAGAGGAATTTATTATTCACATACCAGTAGATCTTCCCCACGTCGTTTTCCACCTGGCATGCCAGTTTGAGTTTCTGGTTCTCGTTCCGGAAAAGGATGTACTCGGCGTTATCCGTCAGAGAGGTGATCTTCGGGGCATTATCATAAAACACGCGCTCGCAGGAAGGATTATGGTGAGGTATAGATTCATGGGGCAATCCCTGGTCATTCATGTAGGCAATGACTTCCGGCGGATAGTTTGGATAATATTTTTTCCTGTAACCGCTTATCGGAAGGCATGACCTGCAAAACGACATGGAGCTGTCCGTGTCAACGAAAACGGACAGCAGGTGCTGGCACAGGTGCGATGGTGAAATCCCCGGTATATATTCATCTTCGATGATATCTGTGCAAAACGAGCCGGGAGGTAATCCCGACCGTGCGCAGACATCCCTGGTCTTCAACTCTGCAGGAACAGGAAACCAGGCATGCTCCTTTTTTTCATCCAGTATCCGGAAGATCTTAAAAAGCAAGGGGGCTGCGAAGTCGGTGCCATTCAGTTCCGGCACTCCCGTTCCTTCAAAATTCCCGATCCAGACTCCCACCGTGAAATCCGGATTATAACCGATGCTCCATGCGTCCCTTCGTCCGTAGGATGTTCCTGTCTTCCAGGCAATACGCGGAAGGTCGATAATCTGCTCGGCCTTGACAGGGAAATCAGGCCTTTTCAGGGAAGTCATCATTTCTGTGACCATGTAAGTCGCCGGGGCACTGATCAAGGTGTCACACCCATGGCCGGGCTGCCCCTGGTAATAACGGACAGGGCAGTAAACGCCCTGCCTGGCGAATGTGTAGAACAGGTTGGTCAGTTCTTCCAGTGTGACGCCGCATCCGCCCAGGATCAAAGAAAGTCCCAGCTCGTTCTGTTTTTTACTGATCGTTTGGAAGCCTGCTTTTTCAAGCCTCGTTATAAAATAATCTTCATTCAGTTCATCCATCAGATTCACCGCCGGGATGTTCAGGGAGAGGGCGAGTGCATTTTTAGCTGAAATGAGGCCCCGGTACACGCCATCGTAGTTCTCCGGCTGGTATCCGCCAAAATTGCCCGGCACGTCGGAAAGCACCGTAGCCGGGGTAATGAGCCCCTTATCGATGGCAAGTGCATAGAGATAGGATTTCAATGTGCTGCCCGGGGACCGCACCGAGATGACACCGTCGACCTGACCGTAGGAACCGGCGTCGTTGAAATCGGCAGATCCCAGGTAGCTGATGACACTCCCTGTCCGGTTTTCGACGATGATCACCGAAGCGTTTCGTATTCCCTTCCCGCGCATTGTTTTGACATGGTTCCAGGTGATGGTTTCGGTACGGCTTTGAAGTTCACTGTCGATAAAGGTCTGCAACACGTCCACTCCCGGATTTTCCTGGTGCAGACGGCGGGCCAGATGTGGGATGTACCTTGGCATCGGATGCCTTTCCAGTCCCAGAGGTTCCTCCTTTGCATCTCTGATCATCTGTCTGTTGAAAAGTCCTTTTCTGTCGAAAAAATCCAGCCAGTGATTCCTGGCATCCATAAGATCCTGATCATCTGCGGCATAGAGAAAAGCAGCCGGATTGTTGGGTATGATGCTCAAGGTCACGATCTGTGCCAGGCTGAGAGCCTGTGGTAGCTGGTCATAATAAGCGAGAGAAGCGGTTTTCACGCCCTCGATGTTTCCTCCGTAGGGAAGACGGCTGAGGTACATCTGCAGGATCTCGTTCTTGCTGAAATGCCATTCCAGCTGTACTGCCCTGAACATCTCGGTCAGCTTGTTCCGGTACGTCCTGGGCTTTGGATCTATAAGCCTCGCCAGCTGCATAGTGACGGTTGAGGCACCTGAAATCCTCTCGCCTTTAACCGCATTCTGTACCATGGCCCTGAAAATGGCTACCGGATTGATACCAAAATGAAAATAAAAAAACTTATCCTCCTTTTTCAGGATCGTCTTTTTCAGTTCAGGGCTTATCTCTTCCAGCTCTGCCCTGATCCTCCATTTGTCCTCACGGTTCAGAAAAACGTGAAGGATGGTCCCGTCACGGGCTGTAATGACCTGAGAGTAATCGGAAGGAGGGTTAAAGGGGAACAGATGGTCGATCAGGATAAAAACAAGGATGATACACGCGATGGAGCCAACTCCCCGCTTTATCCATTTTCTTACCAAGTGCCTGTCAAGACGGATCGGATCCATGAGAAGGTTTATGGTTTGACCGATATCCTGCCATTTCCCTTGCCGGTGATCCTGCCAATGACAGACGAAAAGGTGACCCCTTCTCTGTGCAGGTCCTTCAAAAGATCATCCGCAAAGAGCTCGGGAATAGAAATCAGCAATCCGCCCGAGGTCTGCGCATCGCACAGAGCGAGCCTATATTCTTTTCCAACGGCAGGATCCCAGTCTGTGACGCGATCGACATAGTCCATGTTCGACAGGGTGCCACCCGGTATCATGTTTGCCCTTATCATGGCCCAGGTTTCCTCCACGACCGGCACTGCAGAAGCCGTCACCTCTGCATCATGCCCGCTGCCTTCCGTCATCTCCTTAAGATGTCCCAAAAGCCCAAACCCGGTGACATCAGTACAGGCATTCACAGGATACCTGATCATCACCCGGAAGGCTTTCAGGTTCAATTCACTCATCAGGGCGATGATCTTTTGTGCGACTTCTTCCGGTGCCATTTCCCGCTTGAGTGCAGTAGCTAGGATGCCCGTGCCGACAGGTTTCGTCAGGATCAGTCGGTCGCCGGTGCGGGCACGGGCATTGGTGAGTATCCGGTCAGGGTGGACAAAACCCGTCACCGCCATGCCAAATTTCGGTTCCGTATCTTCCACGGAATGACCGCCAAGGATACTCACACCTGCTTCCAGGGCTTTATCCTGGGCTCCCCTGAGGATCTGGCCGAGAACCTCGAGCGGAAGCCGTTTACCTGGAAATCCGACAATGTTGAGCGCAAACCGCGGTTCAGCTCCCATGGCATACACATCACTCAGCGCATTGGCAGCGGCAATGGAGCCGAAGCTGTAGGGATCGTCAACGACAGGGGTAAAAAAGTCGACAGTCTGGACAATGGCAACATCGTCGTTTATCTTGTACACTGCCGCATCATCATTGGTCTGAATGTCCACCAGAACATTCTTATCAACCGGGACCGGGATGGCCTGAAGCACTTTTTCCAGTTCCTGCGGCCGTAACTTGCATGCACATCCCAGCCCGTGCGTAAACCTGGTCAGCTTGATAGGTTCATCCGTTGAGTACTCAACATCTGCATGAGCCTGTGAATAGGTCAGGCTCCTTGTTTTATCGGCAATGGCACCGACAGCTGCGTCGATCTCTTCTTCCGTAGTCAGTTTGCCCACCGACAGTCTCATGGTTCCCAGTGCATATTCTTCCGGCACGTGCATGGCCTGCAGCACGGACGAGATGGTCTGGTCACCCACGTGACATGCTGCTCCGGCGGATGCAGCAACCTGCGGGAGATCACTCAGCAACGTGTTGATATCAATCCCCCGGAAGCCCACACTGAGCGTGTTGGGCAGGCAGTGTTCAGGATGTCCGTTGCGCCGCAGACCAGTAACACTTTCGAGCAATCCGCTGTACAGTCGGTCGCGCATTCGCCCCAGGTGACCGGAAACCATTTCCAGGTCGCGCCTGGCAACCTCGCAGGCCTTTCCCAGGCCCACGATCTCCAGCAGGTTCTCCGTACCAGCCCTGCGGTCCTGTTCATGATCCGCCCCGTGGATCAGTTTATCACAAATGATTCCCGAACGGATATAGAGCGCCCCGATCCCCTTGGGCGCGTAAAACTTGTGCCCGGCAAGGCTCAGCAGGTCGACGCCAAGGTCGTTGACCACAACAGGTATTTTCCCTGCAGATTGTGCGGCATCCGTATGGAAAACAATTCCAAACGACCTGCATACAGACGCCAGTTCCCGGACAGGCTGAATGGTGCCGACCTCATTATTGGCATGCATGATCGTTACAAGAATGGTTTGTGGAGTAACGGACCGTTTCAGATCGTCAGGATCAACCATGCCGTAGCCATCCACCGGAAGGTACGTAATGCTGAATCCAATACGGGAAAGATAACGGCACACCTCAAGTACAGCCGGATGCTCAACGGCACTGGTGATAATATGTTTCCCCCTGTTCTGATAAGCGCTGGCAATGCCCTTTATGGCCATATTGTTCGACTCTGTACCACCGCTTGTAAAGATAACCTCCTCAGGTCTGCAGTCAAGCAGTGAGGCCACCTGAATCCTTGCTGTCTCCACTGCCCTCCGCGCTTCGATCCCAAAACGGTGCATGCTGGAAGGGTTGCCGAATTTTTCATGCAGAAAAGGCCGCATGGCCGCAGCTACTTCCCTGTCGATGGGCGTTGTTGCATTATAGTCAAGATAGATAGGAAATTCCATATGTTTTTGCGATAACATGTAAAAAACTATTATTCAACAAGATATGTGCATTTTTCTCCGGATCGTCCTCCGTTAGATGGACATGTGTCCGCATAACTTTTCCAGCTCTGCTGAGAAGGCTCTGATCATATGCCTTGTCATAATACGTTAACAGAATGGACGATGCCAGGTCAAATTCACCCTTTCTGACAGCCTCGGATGCTTTCCTGGCGATATCTCCCCCCAGTTTTCTTTCGATCCGAATGATACATGACACAAGGTCATCAGCAGAAAACGAAGCGTATTCCCTGATCAGGCGAGCCACACGCATTCCGAAATCCAGGTCGATCTCAATCACAGGACTGGCCATCATTTGGTTAAAAAGCGGCCGGGGTATGCTGACCGTCCCGACAGAAAGGCTTTCATCCTCTATCCATACCGGCCTGTCGGGATCGATCTGCTGCCATACCTCAAACAGGTCATTTTCGAACTGCTCATTGGTGGGCTGGGGTTGCATCCCCAGTCCTCCGAAAACGGAGCCTTTGTGACCGGCAATTTGTTCAAGGTCGATCACCTGCTGACCAAGCCGGCGGACAGCCTGCAGGATCTCTGTTTTTCCGCAGCCGGTCTTTCCCGCCAGCACAATCAGGGGGACAGGGGTGCTGAATTCGTTGCGGATATGACTCCGGTAGGCTTTGTATCCACCCTTGAGGACATCTACATCCATTCCTGCCAGATCCAGGAGCCATGCCATGCTTGAGCTTCTCATCCCGCCCCGCCAGCAATGCATCAGCAAAGGGCCCTGCTTTGAAAGATCTGCGGCAGCTTTTACGCAGGATGACAGCCTGGGCCCCGCAAGGTCAAGGCCCAGTTGGACCGAAGCCAACCTGCCTGACCTGGTGTAGCGTGTCCCAGCCTGTGCCCGTTCCTCGTCAGAAAAAAGAGGAAGGTTGTAAGCACCAGGGATGTGACCTTTCCGATATTCATTCGGCGACCTGACATCAACCACAGGGTAATTTCTCCATAGGTCGGCAAATTCTCGTATATCTATATTCCTGACCATCCTGAAAATATCTGCTAAAGGTAAGTTAATTCACCTGCACCAGGTTCACTCCCCCGTCAAGGTAGATCAGATATTGCTCAACATCCTGATAACCAATCTCCTGCAGCAAACGGCCATAGGATTGCAACTGGTGCTGATGTTCCGGAGAAGGGGATCCGGTTTTATAATCGATAACGATTGCTGTATTACCCATTAACACCATCCTGTCAGGCCGATAGGATTGTCCGGAAGGAGTCAGTATCTCGGATTCAGTCTTGACGGTCGATTCCTCTGAAAAGAACGACCTGATCCCGGGGTGTGTGATCAGCTCCTTTAGCACCTGTTCCAGATCATCTTTTTGCGTTGGCGTGATCATCCCTGAGGTGAAAAGATCCGTGATCACCTGAGGCACATCGCTGGGGGTGATGATCCTTGAAAGCGCCAGGTGGACCAGGTTGCCCCATTCCTTGTTCACATCCGCGTGTTCCATGTCCCATTGTCCGGGTGCGCTGAGTCTGAGGCGGGCCATCTGCCGCCAATCACCTGAGAAAGGCAAGTGCCCTGTGACGACCTGCCCTTCCGCTGTCTGCAAAGGCTTCAGCACTTTCTCTCCGGGAGCCTTTTCCCCTGTCGTATAAACCACCTGATCAGCATCGATAAGATCACCGGTCAACAGGTACTGGTAAAAAAAAGCAGGTATCGAAGCAGTCTGATCCTCTTTTTTGCCAGGTTTGCGGGTAATGACATAAAGCCTCTTCGAGGCGCGTGTCAGCACGACGTAAAGAAGGTTGACCATGTCGAGGAACGACTTGTTTTTCTCTTCTTCATAGAAGGATAGCTGGCCCGCATCGGTCAGCTTCTGCGAAATTTTAAGCACGGCCGCCTTCAGTTCAGGGATCTCGGGATCATCGATGTCCAGCCAGGCAAACCGTTTCGTCATCCTGAGCGACTCATCAGCAAAAGGATAGATAACCACAGGGAACTGAAGTCCCTTTGCCTTGTGTATGGTCATGATCTGGGCTCCGTTTGAACCCTGCGGCGCAATGATCGAAAGGGTTTCCTTCTTTTCCTCCCACCAGGAAAGGAATTCTTTCAGATCATTGCCTGTTTTACAGGAAAAATCCAGGACTGCATCCAGAAAGAACTGGATAAAAGGGCTCTCCATATCATACAATGAAAAAATTCGGATGAGATGCTCAACCAATTCATAGATGGGAAGTCGTATCAATGAACCGGGATCACAACCAATCCGGTTCTCCTGCAGGGTGCTGTAAAAATCCAGGGGATTATATTCTTTCACCTTCGCATTTCTGACCAGGCTGGAATCCCATTCTTCTGCCCTTAGCTTTCCGGTGTGACAGAGGTAACGTACGACTGCAAGTTCAAGCACGGGATCAGGTTCATTGAGGAACGACATGAGTGAGGTGAGGAACACGATCTCCGGTGAGTTCTTAAGCAGCAGGGACTCTGATGATATCACCTGCTTACCGTTCTCGAGAAGATACCTGGCCAGCTTGCTGGCGTCAGCATTGCTCCTGCACAGGATAGCAACCTGTTCCAGCGAAAAACCGTCCATGACCAGCTCATCCATGATCTCTCCGACGCGACGCAGGTTATATTGTCCGAAATCCTCATCAGGAGCCTGTTCCCCGAAAAACTCGACATGAACGAATCCGCCCCGGTTGCTGGGAACAGGTTGCTGCTCAACATCATCATAGATTTGGACCATATTTCCGGGAAGCAAGTTCCTGAGGAACCGGAAAAAGGAATTATTGAACTGAACAATGTCATCTCCTGACCGGTAATTGGTTATGAGTGAATTCCTGTGGAAATGGCGTTCCAGGGCTTTCTCCCGCTCCAGGTCAGTGACAGAGTCCCGACGCCGGTAGATCCTGGGCAAACGGACGAACTGTTCCACCTCACCGTTCCTCCACCGGTAAATGGATTGTTTGGGATCCCCCACAACCATATTGAAATGCCCCGAGGCAAGCGAATTCTCGATAAGCGGGAGCAGGTTCTGCCATTGCAGGATGGAAGTGTCCTGGAACTCGTCGACCAGGTAATGCCTGAACCTCTCCCCCAGCCTTTCGTAAATAAAGGGAACAGGTTCGTTTAACACGATAGCTGCGATTCGCTTGTTGAATTCCGAAATATGTATGGCACCTGTCTGCTGCCTCATTTCTGAAATTACCTTCTCAACCTCATGTAACAGGGCGAGTGGATAAATATGCTGGAACAAGAGCCGGTAAAGAGCGTAATGTTGTTTATGCCCGTCTATAAAAAAGACCATGTCCCTGAAACGGTGCGTTAGTTCGGAACGGATGGACTGAATTGCTTCTCGGTCTGTTATTGAGGCCGTGGAGGAGAACCATTTCCCTTTTTCTAACGTTTCGATCACATACGCACCAGGAACCAGTTTACTAAAATCACGCTGGGCAATCCGGTTGACAAATCCGTAAAAACCCCTGTCGTGTTGATAGAAAGCCGAAGGAGGGATGGCTTCGGTCTCGATCAGGGCAATAATCGACCGGGCTTTTTCAGAAAGCGTCTCCTCGAACTGTCTGACCATCTGGTACAACTTGTTCCGAAGGGAATAAAAATCGTCGAGGGACAGGTTCCTCAAATGGTGCAATTTGTCATAACCATCTTCTGCAATCAGATTCTCTGCAAAATTCCTCAAATCCTCCTCAATTTGCCAGTGGTACTCCTCCGAGGCTTTATATTCGGTAAAACCAACCAGAAGGCGGGTGATCCGGTCGTCAATCCCGGCTTTACTGATAAGCAGATCCACAGCCTTAGTGATGAGCCGGTCGGTGTCCATCTCCACATCAAAATCGACCGGCAACTGCATATCGTAGGCAAAGGTCCTGAGTATCCGATAGACAAAACTGTCGATCGTCGTCACGGCAAAGTCTGAATAATGATGCAGAATGAGAGCCAGGGCCTTCTGCGACAGTGTCATTACTTGTTCCGGCGACAGCGTCATTTCTTTGCAAAGAATGGAAACCAGCCTTGCCCTGTCCTCCTCATCATTACTTCCATCCGTTGAGGCAAGCAACGTCAGGCTGCTGATGATCCTGGATTTCATCTCGTTGGCCGCCTTATTCGTGAAGGTGATGGCCAGAACATTCCGGAAGTGAGCAGGATCTTGCAGGACGATCTTCAGGTACTCCTTTACCAGTGTAAAGGTCTTGCCCGAGCCAGCCGATGAACTGAAAACTTCAAAACTCATGGGTGATAATAAACAAATTTTTCTATGACTACAGGAGCTCCGTTAACGGACACACTAAGCACGTAGATACCTGCGATGATGTTCAAATCTTCCAATGGTAGCGTCTCCCTGATCATACAAGGGTTTGAAAACATTCGTTCCGTCCGCCAGATTTCCCTGCCATCCAGTGTGAGGATCGCCACCGATACTGCTCCTGAGCCGGGATTTTCCCATTCGATGGTAATCGCTGTCGTAGCCGGATTGGGATAGATCCTCACCTGTCCCGGCAGGGTATGCTGTTCCGGCATTGAAGTGATGATCCTTATCGAATCGATATAGGATACGGTCAGCTGCAAACCTTCCTCGTCAATCTGAAGCAGTGGCACACTATGGCCATTGCCCAGCCATTTATACTGGATATAATTCCTGGGGATTCGGTATCCCGTATTCAGACTGTCGACATACAGACTGTCGGTTTCATTCACCTCAGACCGCACCCGGAGCACATTAAACGAACCGAAGGGGGTCACCAGCGTTCCCCAGCCATCAACCGTATTCTTCCTTTTTCTATCCATGCTGAAATAAAATAGGTCTGGAAATTCACGTTCCACGCTTGACTGGCATGAATCCACATTGCCATAACTCATTGGAAACCGGTAGAGTACATCAGGCTCATCATATTTGACAGGCAAGGGAAGACCGGAGAGTGTTAAGGCTACTCCCGCTTCCTGAAATCCGTCCTCTGACTCTTTGAAATAGGTAAATACATCCGTCACAGAATAATCGGGAATGAAGTCCACATCAGGTTCAGGTCTGGCAATGGTGGCAATAGATGATGTAAACACCAGCCTGTATATGAACGGAGTGGATGAAACGCTCACAAAGGTATCGACCTGTTGAGTGACCGGCACCAGCGATGAAAAGTCCCAGAGCAAGTTTTCGCCCGTTAGGGAGTAATCAATCCCACCGGTTGTGATTGTTGAGCTTAACCGGATGGTGTCGCCCACATCAGGCATATCCTCCCGGGTAATGGTGATCTGAGCGCACACACACTGCACGATTGTCAGCGAAAAGACCAAAAGCAGAACAGAGGATATTCTCTCAGTACAGTTTACTGTTTTCATTGGCGGTCCTTTTTTTGCGTTTACTCTGGAAAAGCTCCTTAAATTTATTAAACTCACTTCGGTAGGACAGACCAACTCCCTGGGTGTATGGAGCATTGTCGTTGAAAAGATCATATGTATTGGTTTTGTTGTAAGCTCTCAGCTTAAGCCTTCCATCTTTTGTAATCTTGGCTTCCACAAGGACGTCCCCGACAAGATTACTTGTTTTTTCAGAATGAGTGTAATTACCCACTCCAAAGTTACCGCTCACGCTTACCCGGTCATTGAAAAGCTGCGTTGACAGTGCCACCTCCATTTGTTCCGGTGTTATGGCGTTACCCTTCTCGTAATTCAAACCAATGTCAAAATCATCGCTGATCTGTGATAACCAGCTGTTCAGCTGATTTGCCAGCAAGTCGTAGGAGCTGATCCCCATGCTGCCGGCGATGCTGTTTCCTGTGTTCAGGCTGAAACTGTTGAGTACCAGCAACGACAGCATTTGCTGATTCAGCTGGGCCTCGTTGGTTGTGTCGATCGAGTTATAGACCAGGGTTCGGATGGATTCATCACGTACGTCCGGCATTTCCAGACCAAAACGGATGATTGGGTTGAACAGGTCGCCCGTAAGTCCAATCACGCAATCGACCGGTATCCGTTGATTGTAAAATGAGGAGTCGGTCAGTGAGGTAACGGGCAGTGTGCTGAGGGAAGGTTTGACCTGGTAAACCGCTTTCAGGTTGATATCCGCATCATAAAGATCTCCGCTCCAAGAGATCGTACTGCCTGACAAAATATGGAAGGTCCTGCTGATCAGATTCTTAAGAGTAAAATAAAAGGTGCCGCTCTCCATGGCATAGGTGCCGCTGAGTCCTATTTCACCGGAAGGGACCATGTTCATCCGAATAAGGCCGTTTCCCCTCACTTTAATGTTTCCCATCTCGGTGGGGAGAAAAATCTGCATAGTGGCATCATCTGTAACCTGCACGGACATGTTCAGGTTCATTCCACCGGATTGGAGGTGCGGGTGAGTTACGGGAGCTTCGGCAGTATCCTCCTGGTTGACAAAAACGATATAGGGGTGATCTGAAACGTCAGCCGTATAGGTGATGGGCAGGTACATGGCCGTTCCCTGTTCAGTGGTTGCAACGATATCAAACACAAGGTTATCAGCCGGACCTCTGATGGTAACTTTTCCTGTAGCGACACCGGTGCCGTAAAAGTATGGGCTTTGCACGACCGTTGTATTGATACCGATCAGTCCGGATGTCTGGATCCCCAGATCGAGTGCAAAATCCTTGAAAAAACGATGGGTGATCCTGCCGTCAATGGTGCCAGTGTTCCCCAGGGTGTCGTTGAAAGCCATCATCCGGAAAGTTATCTGATCCGGTTCAAAATAGATATTATCCGAGAAAGTGTACTTTGTGTTGAGATAACCGACCCGAAGTTGTCCGCGCCGTACATTGATCTGTCCGGTGAACAAAGGATGCTCTTTTTTGCCCTTGAGGTAGAGATTGCCTGTGGCATACCCGCCAAATTCACTGAAAATTCCCTTCAGAAACTGGCCGATGGGTTTAACCTTGAGGTTCTCCATGGCGATACTGAAATCGAAGTTCTCCGTGCTGGAGTTGGGCGCATAGAAACCTTTCAGGGTGACGACCTTAACCGTAGTATTGTTACCTGCGTAGGTGATCTTCCCAAAGGTATTGATTTTATTGTTGGTATTGTCCCAGTCGGTCTTAACCTGAAGATCGCCAAGTAATTCGTCATTCAGCGTAAAATCCTTCACCGTCAGGTCTGCGATCAGAGTAGGGTTATTAAAGACATTGGCGATGGCTGCGTTACCAAATACAAGGCCTTCAAATTTGAATCCGGATTTCCGAAGCACAGGCTGCAGGTTGGCCAGGTCAAAGGGATTGAAGGTCACCTTCATGACTTCCTCCGGGTTGGGTGAAACAGCCCCGCTGATGATCAGTTGCTGCTGATCGCCAGAGATATCCAGACGATCTAGCTGAACATAAGAGGAATCAATCATAAAACGGTTATCCGAAGCAATATTCCATGGAGACCCGTTCACCATAAACGATCCGCTGGTGATCTGGCCTTCGAGCCGGGGCAGACCACCCAGATCAAGCAGCGTTGTAAGACTTCCCTTGTTGACATCCGGATCCACCCTGTCATCCCAGATGATTCCCAGGGTAAGTGCATCCCGTACGACATCCAGGGATACGTGCAGATTTTCAAGCAAGGAGGATGGTGGTTCCCCTGGAGAGGGATCTTCCAAACTGAACATGCTTGCCTGCATATCCCATTGAAGATTTTCCGGGGAGGTCCTCCCTTCAGCCATGAAATTAAAGAGGTTCAAGCCTTTGTAAGAAAGGTTACCGGATTTTATATTCAATTGTATATCCGATCGTTGCAGGTTAAAAGCTCCTGAAATGACCGTACCGGATGCCACGGAGAGGTCCGGGAGTAGCAGGTCTGTGACAGGTCGAGTATTCTTAAGGTTAATATTGAAACTAAAGTCCTGATCCTTCAATGGTTCAGAAGGCAGCACGGTATCTTTTACAAAGGCCGAAATATGCGGATCAACGATCTGTCCGAAAGCATGGTTCAGTTGTCCAAGCAGGAAATTCCCTTTCAGGGAGGCATCAATATAATCAGACTCCAGTTCAATCGATTTGACGGATGGTCCCTCCTGAAATGCTTTAAGAGTGAAATAATCCATGGTGAAACGGCCATGGCTGGTCACATAAACGGTACTGTCGAGTTGTATCTGTCCGAAGGTGCTGTCAATGTTGGTACCGCCAAGCTGCATGGTCATCCGTGTGGACAAAATGCCCGTAGAGTCAATCAGTCCGATATCATGCAGCCGTGCGTTGCTGACCTCGGCAGCGAAATCGAATTGCGGGATCTTGCCCTTCAGATCGATCAATCCTTGAAAGGTAAGATGAAGAATGGGGTCCTTAATGTTGGCGATTCCGTTGAATTGTTGATCCTTGAATACACCGTTGAGGTAAATGTCCCTGTAACGGTGGGAATTGAAGTCCACGGAATCAATGGTACCATCCATTTGAATGTGTGCAGATTTCTTGGTTGTACCGCTCCCGGTGATCTCCGCCCTCATCGAGATCAGTCCCAGTTTATCCGGCATTTTACTGATCGTGCCCACATCGAACTGGCTGGCAACAAGTTTGCCTTTATACTGTATATCCTTACGCGAAGGAGTAGCCTGAAGGGCGAGATCTGTGGAGATCGTTCCCAGGTCAGTCCGAAAATCGGCGAACGACACAAAATCGTTGACAAAACCCGTGAAGCGGCCTGCAACATGGATCTTACCCAGGGGAAAGAGGTTTTCAGGCAGCCTGGAAGCGAGGGAAACGCCTTCTTCCAGCAGCCGCTGAATGTCGGACATACAGGTGTTGAAATCCCGTATTTTCATATGGATATACGTTTCCTTCACATCCGGTAGCCCGTTCATTGAAATATCCCCGTATAGATTGGTCATGGTTCCGTAAAAAAGGAACAGGTTCCTTATCTTTAAATTGGAGACGGTCCCCCCGACCTCCCCGCTCAGGTCTATTTTGTGGGATAGCTTGATCAAGGAAGGGACGAAGTAGGCCAGGTCTCTGGCTGCAAGCGACGAAGGACGGATGTCGGAATGAATCGTGACGTTATGCAGAAAATCCGAGAAAGCACCAAAATTCTCAGATTCAAACGTAAGGTCGAAATCCAGCTTCGAGTCATTCGTTTCCATCCGTGCACGTTGAGTCTGAATGAAACCCGGACCGATCTTGAAATGCGTGTTCAGAGCCTTCAGATCCAGGCCGGATTTATCAAAGAACTTCAGCCTGTTGATCAGACCGGAAACAGTGTCTCCCTCAATACGAATTTGATTTACGTAAAAATTCAGCCTTTCCAGATCCAGGTCAGAGAAATTCACCCAGGGCTGAGGGGAGGTGACCTTGTTACAGTCCTTGAGGCTGAAATGGCCGTTTCTCACTTCCAGGGCATTGCAGGAGATCGTCCATGGTTTCCCCGGCTTTCGTGCTGTGGTATCATCGGATGAAAACGCGGATAAGAACCGTGTTAGATTCAGAAGTGAGTCCGATTCATATTTCTTCAGCCGGAAATCCAGGTCACCTGCCAGAAGGCTCTTTATCGTCAACGAACGTTCCCTGAAGCGGATACGGCCTATGTCGGCCGTCAGCACTCCGGCATGGAGCAACAGGCTGTCACGGTGGTCACGAACGACCAGGTTTTCCAGGATGATGTCGTTGAAATTGATAACGCTTAACTTTTCAATGGATATCACAGAGCCCGTTTTCACGGACAGGGATGAGGCCACTTTTTTAGCCACATATGTCTGAATAGGCTCAATCTGAAGCAGTCCCGAAAGAATGACCGGGATGAGAAGAACCGCCAGTACCAGGGCCAGGATGATCCTGAATATCCTATTTTTAATACCTTTGTTATCCAATTTTATTTCTATGCCAGGAAACGATATCTTTATTCTCGGGATCGAATCATCCTGCGATGATACATCGGCTGCAGTGATCCGTAACAACGAGCAGTTGTCCAATATTATTGCCAGTCAGGACGTTCACAAGCAGTATGGTGGTGTTGTTCCGGAGTTGGCTTCCCGTTCACATCAGCAGAATATCATTCCCGTGATCCAGTCTGCTTTGGATAAAGCAAATATAAAGAAAAATCAAATCCATGCCGTATCTTTCACACGGGGTCCCGGGTTGTTGGGATCGCTGCTGGTGGGCACCTCCTTTGCCAAAGCTATGTCATTTGGTCTGAGTATCCCCCTGATCGAGGTGGATCACCTGGAAGCGCATGTTCTGGCCCATTTTCTTCAGGAGCCGGACTCACCATCAGAAGTTCCGTCCTTTCCATTCCTTTGCCTCACTGTTTCGGGAGGGCATACGCAAATCACCCTTATCCGGGATCATTTTGACATGGAGATCATAGGACGTACGATTGATGATGCCGCAGGTGAAGCCTTCGACAAGGCGGCAAAAATTCTGGGATTGCCCTACCCAGGCGGACCATACATCGATAGGCATGCCAGCGCCGGGAATCCAATGGCCTTCAGATTTCCAAAACCACGGATAAGCGGACTGGATTTCAGCTTCAGCGGACTGAAGACCTCCTTTTTATACTTCATCCGCGACCTGTTAAAGAAGAATCCGGCCTTCATCGAACAAAACCTGGCGGATCTGTGCGCATCCATCCAGCACAATATCGTCGGCATCCTGATGGATAAGCTGATCCTAGCGGCTGAAAAAACAAAGATCCGAACCATCGCCATTGCCGGAGGGGTATCGGCCAATTCCTCCCTAAGGAAAGCTGTCATGGACCAACAGCAGGATCGTGGCTGGAAGGTCTTCATCCCGAAATTTGAATACACGACCGACAATGCAGCTATGATAGCCATTACCGGCTATTTCAAGTACCTCAAAAATGACTACGCCGGATATACGCTGGCTCCCTATTCCCGCAGTTTCCGTCCGTGAGACTGAAAATTTCTCCTAATGGCAAGGGCTCACCTGATGTTCTTTTCTGAGAAGGTCATTCACTGTTTTCACCGGATTGAACGTGATCAGCGGTATCTCCACAAACACCGTGATCCAGTCGGCCATGGTTCCGTTCCAGAGCCCGGGCAGCTCCATGGCCTTTAGTTCCCTGCCATCCCTGGATTTCCTGGAAATGAATCCCGTAGCAGGATCGACAAACTGTGTCAGATCAAATGGATTCCCCCGGTGATCTCTGACATGACATACGAGGTCGACCGGATTGAAGTGCGTCGCTTTCTGAAAGTGCGTTTTTTGCTCCTCATCGGCCATGTTCACCTGCGAGGACTCGACAACCTGCAGGCTTAACTTCCCCTGGTTGTCCTTCACCCAGAAAGGACCACCTCCGGGCTCGCCCACATTCTTTACCATTCCGCAAATCCGTATCGGACGGTCAAGAGCCCTGATCAATCTCAGCTTTCTGCCTTCACGGTCCGGTCTCTCCTGTGATTTCGTGTCAACATATAATCGGTCTCTCGTAAATCGCTCTATACCATCCAATTCCGAATCCGTCAGGCTGGAATCGTTCAGCTTCCTTAAACAGGAAAAAATTTCCCTGCGCAAGATAAGCAGGTATCCGCCGAGAGCTTTCTTATAAAGTGAATTCACCGGCTTCAGGTTATCTAGTACGACATTGTCAATATTTTTGATGAAGATGATATCTGCCTTGAGGTCGTTCAGGTTTTCAATGAGTGCCCCGTGGCCTGCCGGCCTGAAAAGCAAGCTACCATCCGGATTCCTGAAAGGTTCATTATTCATATCTACGGCAAGGGTGTCTGTCGATGTTTTCTGAATGGAAAAATCCACCTGAAAAGTTACATTGTAACGTTTCTCATAGATGCCTTTCACCCTGCTGACCAGCCTTTTGAACGCCTCCAGATGCTCAGGGGAAACGGTAAAATGCAGAAAGACCTTTCCGTCGGCACTCCTGCAGTAATCGGCACCTTCCACAAGGTGTTCCTCGAGGGCGGTTCGGACTTCATCCGGGTAACGATGGAAAGAGATCAGTCCTTTGGGCAAGGTGGCGTAATTCAATCCTTCCGGATCTAGCAGATAATGAATGACTGCACGGTAATCATGATCTTCCAGCAACCTTTTCAGTTCGTTGCCCTGTTTTTGGATTGCATCACCCAGTTGCTGTACAAAGGCAAAGCAACGCAGATTCGAGATGAAGTCTGCGACGTACGGATATTTTTGCTTCAGAGCCATCCCCTCCGTCTTTGTGGTGGATACCGTCGGGTGGGACTGGTACTCAAAAAGGTCTTTGAACATCCGTGTCGCGGCTCCCGATGCAGGCACGAATTTCAGTATCCGAAGGCCCTGCTTCAGTTCATCAAAAGATGCAGCAAGGTCCCTTACCTGCTGATCGTCCAACCGGGTGAGCCCGTTGCCGATGGTGGCCGGAGCTGCCAGACGGATATAGGGAAAACCTTCCCTGAAACGCAAAATCTGATTCTCAACACCCTGAATATCAGCCCCGCGAGACAGAATCTGTTCATGATCTTTTGTTGTCAACATGTGTTTATCTCCTATCGGTTGATTGACAAAAATATATCTTTGAGGGCGTCATGGAAACTCAAACCTAAAATATTTCGTCCATGCCCAGTCATTATTTTTTTTTATATATTTGCACCTCAATTTTGCCCAGGTGGTGGAACTGGTAGACACGCTACTTTGAGGGGGTAGTGACCGCAAGGTCGTGCAAGTTCGATTCTTGTCCTGGGCACCTGAGCCCAAGTGGCGGAATTGGTAGACGCGCTAGATTCAGGGTCTAGTGACCGTTTAGGTCGTGCAAGTTCGAGTCTTGTCTTGGGCACCATCAGGCTCCTCTCATCCGGGAAAGCAATTCTGCAACCTCATTTTCCATTTTTTCCCGAAGCGCATGCTCCTGCTGCAGTTTGATTCGTAGGTCCTCAATTTCCTTCTCCAGGCTTTTCACATTCCTTGCTGTTGTTTCACTGCTGCTACCTGAAGCTATCCGTCCGGTTTCCGATGCATTAAACCCGGTCGCCCTGGTGTGATCTTCTTTTTGAAGCACTGTAGCCTGATGCTGTTCGTATCCGCGGATCTGGCGGATTTTCAGCTTATTTTTCCTCGCACTGATGATAAGCAGTATACTAAGTGCCAGACATAGAATAACGAGTAAACCTGTTGCAAACTCGAGAAGGCGGGTGAAATATTCCATATCTCTTAATCGATCGTGTAAAATAACATCATTATTATCAATTGAATAAATGTTATTATTTAAACAAAAAAATAGAAACAATGTAAGAAAAAACTTATTATTATTTATTATATTTTTTATTTTATTAATTGACATAAAATTTACTATTTAATAACTTATTATAACCGTAAAACATTCCGGTAGTTATCAGGACCTTGCTTGATTTCCGATTCATGTACCGGAGAAGTGACCTCTGAATATCCAAAATTACATGAATTCCGGTCACATCAGGTTAATGTTGTAAATTTGCTGTCAGAACAGAGCACTGGGATTTAGTTCCGCCTTTGGCGGGATCTCATTGCATATGGCCTGGCTGCGTGCGGAACGAATGACAGATGAAAAATGAAGAATAGAAGATCATTGATCATATGTTCCTTTGTGTTTGCCTCCTTCTTCCGGCCGGCCTACAGCCAGGAAGGCTATCACTTTTCATTCTCCGTTAGGGACCTGACCGACACAGTATGTTACCTGGTTGAATACACGGGCGACAAAACGTATCTTATTGATACTGCTTTGGTCAGGAACGGATCCTTTATATTCGAAGGGAAAACCCACCTGGAAAAAGGGATGTATTTGGTTGTAGGTCAGTCGAAAAACAAATACCTTGATTTTCTTGTCAATGATGCTAGCAGAATCCGGATCGAGACAGACACGGCACACTGGATTGATCGCGTCAGCGTCAGAGGTTCGAAAGAGAATCAATTGTTTTTTGATTACGTTGCCTATCTGGCCCAGAAACGCAAAGCAATGGACTCCCTGAGTGCATCTATCCGCAATGATTCGGCGGATGAAGAACACCGAACAGAGATCAGGGAAAAGATCAGACGCATTGACGAGGAGGTCGTTTCACACCAGAAGGGGCTGATCCGTCAATACCATGATACTTTTTTCGGAACATTTCTGCTGGCTTCGATGGAGCCGGAAATTAGCCAGGATCTCCAACAGGAGACCGAATCATCCGAAAGGGACCGCCTGCTACGGGAATACAGGGATCATTACTGGGACAATTTCGATCTGACAGATGACCGCCTGCTTCATACTCCCCTGTTTCACCCGAGGATGGAAAGATATATGGACGATCTGACCTATCCCCTACCCGATTCAATCTCCAGGGCGATCGATTTGATACTGTTCAGGGTAAGCTCCAGCAAGAAGGTGTACGAATACCTGCTCTGGTATTTCCTTGTTAAATATGAACGTTCAACGATCATGGGATATGACGCTGTTTTCGTGCACATTGTGAACAACTATTTCAAGACGGGGAAGGCCGGATTTGTGAGCGACGCCGTCATACAAAACGTTATCAGGCGTTCGGATGTACTGGAACCTCTGCTGATAGGGAAGCCTGCACCGTTGATGATCCTCCTTGACACCAATGACATTCCGGTTTCACTCTATTCAGTGGAGAGCGAATACACGGTGGTTTATTTCTGGGATTCCGACTGCAGCTTTTGCACTAAAGAATCCCCGAGGTTGAAACAGTTCTATGACGCATCCAGGGATGCATACGACATGGAAGTGTATGCCGTCTGCATAGATACGTCCATGACAGAATGGAAGAAATATATCAGACAGAACCACCTCACCTGGATCAACGTCAACGGTTATCTGAGTCTGACTCCCGATTTTCACGATCTGTATGACGTGCACAGTTCTCCGGTCATGTACTTGCTTGACAGGAAAAAGACCATCATTGGTAAACGAATCCTGACCGAGGGGATCACGGAGATCATTGACAGGAAAGAAAAGGAAAAGAAAAATTCAAATTGACAGAACCATTGTATGAAAATCATGGTGTATCCTCCGTCAGATGGCCGCGGAAGAGGCTTTCTGGAAGTTGATCTTTCAGACAGGTCGGCAGTGTTACCGAATCCTGCCGACGGTAAGGTGCATATAAGGCTGGAGGATCCCCTTTATTCCGGTACTGTTTTTTACTATCGAAATCATAGATATGGCAGGCCGGATCTTTTAGGCTCTGGCAGCGTCCACCACTGCCTTGAAAGTTTCCGGGTGGTTCATGGCCAGGTCGGCCAGCACTTTACGGTTGAGCCGGATATCCTTTTCATTGAGAAGTCCCATCAGAGCTGAATAGGACAATCCGTGCTGCCGGGCTCCGGCATTGATGCGGATGATCCATAATCCCCTGAAGTTCCTTTTCTTGAGGCGCCGGTCACGATAGGCATATCCCAGGCTTTTGTCGTGGGCATTCTTCGCTACGGTCAGCACATTCTTCCTGCGTCCAAACTGGCCTTTGACGCGGGAGAAAATTTTCTTTTTTCGTTGGTGTGATGCTACTGCATTAACTGATCTTGGCATGATGAAATCTGATTTTTGCTTCAGCGTTCCATGTTACAGGACTCTTGGGGGCTGACAGCAAGTGAAACGTATGTTGTTAACTGGCAAGCATTTGCTTTACTGTACCCGCATCTGTCTTTTCAACCACAGTAGCATAACCCAGGTTACGTTTTCTCTTGTTGGTCTTTTTGGTCAGGATATGGCTTTTGTAGGCGTGCTTGCGTTTAAGTTTGCCGGTACCTGTAAAGGAAAACCGCTTCTTGGCGCCGGACTTTGTTTTCATCTTTGGCATTTCTGGTCTGTTTATGTTGATTGATTTATTTTTTCGGTGCGATGATCATGATCATTCTTTTCCCTTCCAGCAGGGGTAATTTTTCCACTTTCCCGTGATCGGCCAGCTCACTGGCAAACCGCAGCAAGATCAGTTCACCCTGGTCCTTGTACACGATCGACCTGCCCCTGAAGAACACGTCCACTTTCACCTTTGCTCCTTCCTGCAGGAATTTGATCGCGTGTTTAAGTTTAAAATTAAAATCGTGATCATCCGTGTTGGGCCCAAGTCTGATCTCTTTGACGACGACTTTGGCCGTTTTGGCTTTGATCTCTTTTTGTTTTTTCTTCAGCTCGTAGAGGAACTTTTTATAATCGATCACCTTGCAAACCGGGGGATTAGCGGTGGGCGAGATCTCGACCAGATCCAGCCCGAGGTTATAGGCAATATCAAGTGCTTCTCTGATACTGTATATTCCCTGCTGAATGTTTTCACCTACTACCCGTACAACAGGCGCATTGATTCGTTCATTGATCCGGTGCTTATCCTCTTTGGGTTTTCTTGAAGGAGCAAATCTCCCCCCGGGATCATTCACTAGTGCAGCTATGTGTTTTCCTCCTATGATTGATTAATACTGTGAAAAAGGGATGTCATCCTTTTTCAGTTCCTGCAAAAAGTTCCTGAATTTCTTCATTGATCAGGTCAGCAAACTGACTGACGGTAAAGGTGCCCAGGTCGCCCGCGCCCTGTTTGCGTACTGACAGCCTTTCCTCCTGCTCTTCTTTCTCTCCCACGATAAGCATATAGGGGATCTTTGTCAGTTCCGCATCCCGAATCTTTTTACCAATCTTTTCGTTCCGCTCGTCAATGCGGCTGCGAATTTCGTAATTATTCAGCAATTTCAAAACTTTTTTCGAATAATCATGGTATTTTTCGCTGATTGGCAGTATGATAGCCTGGTCAGGGGCTAGCCATATCGGGAATTTACCAGCGGTGTGTTCGATCAGGACCGCCACAAAACGTTCCATGGATCCAAAGGGAGCACGGTGAATCATGATCGGCCGGTGACGCTGGTTGTCATTGCCGACATATTCAAGGTCGAACCGCTCGGGCAGGTTATAATCGACCTGGATGGTTCCTAGCTGCCATTTTCTCCCCAGAGCATCCTTTACCATAAAATCCATCTTGGGTCCGTAGAAGGCGGCCTCGCCGTAAACGACCGTTGTATTGGGAAGGTCTTTCTCACGGGCGACTTCGAGGATGGCCTGCTCGGCCTTATGCCAGTTTTCATCCGATCCGATGTATTTCTCCCTGTTGTCGGGGTCGCTGAGTGAGATCTGCGTAATAAACTCCTTGAAGTCAAGCGCTTTGAAGATCTTCATCACGATCTCAATGACTCCGATGAACTCGTCCTTCAGTTGATCAGGGGTGCAGAAAATATGGGCGTCATCCTGTGTGAATCCGCGAACGCGTGTCAAACCATGCAGCTCGCCATGCTGTTCGTAGCGATAAACGGTACCGAACTCCGCCATGCGAAGCGGAAGATCCTTGTAGGACCGTGGCTTGTCACGGTAAATTTCACAGTGGTGCGGGCAATTCATCGGTTTGAGGAAGAACTGCTCTCCTACTTCCGGAGTTGAAATGGGCTGAAACGAGTCCTTGCCGTATTTATCAAAGTGTCCTGAGATCTTGTAAAGGTTCACATTTCCAATGTGTGGGGTGATTACCTGCACGTACCCGGCTTCTTTCTGAAGTTTCTTCAGAAAGAATTCGAGACGTTCCCTGAGCTGTGCTCCTCTGGGCAACCATAAGGGCAATCCGGATCCCACAGAGTCGGAAAAGGTAAACAGTTCCATCTCACGGCCGATGCGGCGATGGTCTCTTTTCTTTGCTTCCTCGATCAGTACCAGATAGTCGTCAAGTTCTTTCTGTTTTGGGAATGTTATCCCGTAGATCCGTGTCAGTTGCTTGCGAGTCACGTCGCCACGCCAGTAGGCCCCAGCAATGCTGAGCAGCTTGACAGCCCTGATGGGAGACGTGTCAGGAAGATGGGGTCCGCGGCAGAGGTCCACAAAATGACCTGAGGAATAGAAGGTGATCTGTCCATCCTGAAGGTCGCGGATCAGCTCCAGCTTATACTGGTCCTTTTTGCGGGTGAAATATTCGATCGCCTCTTCCTTGGTGACGTCTTTCCTCACAAAAGCTTGTTTTTCCCTGGCAAGGGCCAGCATCTTCTCCTCGATCCTGCCGAAATCGTTCTCCGAGATGGTATAATCACAAAAATCAATGTCGTAATAAAATCCATTCTCAATATCAGGTCCGATGCCGAATTTTACTCCCGGGTAAAGGCTTTCAATGGCTTCTGCCATCAGGTGGGCTGAGGAGTGCCACATGGTCGCCTTTCCTTCGTCGTCGTTCCATGTAAGCAGGCGGATATGTGAGTCGGCAGTGATTGGTCGCGTGGCGTCCCGGACTTCATCATTGACCTTCACCGACAAAACATTTCTGGCAAGCCCTTCACTGATGCCGCTGGCAATCTCAAGACCAGTGACACCACTGGGATATGCCTTTACCGACTTGTCAGGGAAGGTGATATTGATTGAATGATCCATTTTTTGAAAATTGGGTGCAAAGATATACTTTTTCTGTAAATGACACAGTTATTTACAGAGGAATTCCTTTCCCTCAGACCTCATCCAGCATCTTTGTCCATTCCCTTTTGCGGCGTTTTTTCCATTCACCCTTATGGAACACATAGCTGGCAATCAACGGCAGGACGGTTGTAGCTTCAGCGTAGACCATCTGTTCGTATACCGTGTCCACTTTACCCCATGAGGAAGCCTCCTTCAGTGTGGAGCTGGAACAGGCGCCGTCGCGCGCATCTGCAACCGTGATCTGTATCGCATATTGATGCATGGGGACCTCTTTGCCGAGCACTTCTGCGCAAACGACTGTGTCCTGTGCAAAGTTCTTGGGCACACCACCGCCAATCATCAGTAGCCCGCTATTCTCCGCATGGAACTTGATCCGTGTCAATTCCAGGAAATCCTTAACCGAATCAATCGAAAGATGTTCACCAGGATGGTTCCACTGGTGCATGACCAGTCCGAAGCCCGCGCTGCTGTCGCTGAAAGCCGGGCAAAAGATCGGGACGTTGTGTTCGAACGCCACCTGGACCAGGGAATCCTTTTTGACTGAATGTTGCGTGAGCCAGCGTCCCATCTCGCGGATGAACTCCCGGGAGGAATGTGGCCTGGGAGACAGTGAGTCCGCAATCTTCCGGATGGTAATGTCGCATTCCTGAAGCTCTTCCTCATCAATGAACGTGTCATAGATCCGGTCGACGTACTGCTCCCGCAGATGACGGTCGTCGATGAAGGGAGTGCCCCGATAGTGCCGGAATCCGATCGCTTCGAAAAAGTCCATGTCCACAATGGAGGCTCCGGTGGCCACAATGGCATCGATCATATTGCATTTGATCATATCCACATAAACCTGCATACATCCCCCTGCGCTGGTACTGCCCGCCAGGGTCAGCCAGTTGGTGCAGGTGGCATCTGCCAACATTCGGTTGAAGATATGGGCAGCATTAGCCGTATCCCTCGATGAAAAGGACATTTTCGCCATCGCGTCAATGATGGGAGTGGAATCAAACGATTTGAAATTGATATGTTCGATGGGTTCCTTCAGTAATTCTTTTTTCTTCATGTGATAATCTGTAAATTATGATTTTAGACAATATTTATAGCTTAAGAGTTTATAGATGAGTTTGGCGGCCAGGAAATCAGGGGCCTTGTTGATCTCGTTGGGACAAAGCTCTACCACATCACATCCCACAATATGCCTTTTTGTGGCTACAAGCCTCAGCAGGTCAATGACCTGATACCATAACAGTCCGCCTGGTTCGGGTGTCCCTGTGGAAGGCATAATGGAAGGATCAAAAACGTCCAGATCAATGGTGATATAGACATTTTTGGAAAGGCGTGAAACGACCTGCTCCATCCAGTCAGTCCTGTTGACGATGTTTTCTGCCAGGAACAGGTTCTCCTTAACCAGCAACGGTGTTTCAGTGATGTCCATGCTCCTGATGCCAACCTGTATAACTGGACAGAGCTCCCTCACCCTGGCCATGACACAGGCATGGTTGTAGATACTGTTAAGGTACTCGTGGCGAAGGTCGGTGTGCGCATCCAGCTGCAGGACACACAGCTCATTGAACCGTTCTGCAAAAGCAATGACCGAACCTATGGTCACCGAATGTTCACCTCCAAGCATCACCAGGAATTTCTCCTCGTCGATATAGTGCTTCACTTTTTCATAAACTGCACTGACCATTCTTTTGGGATCATCCGTGTGGCGAATGGGCCGGGCCAGGAAGATCCCCCTTTCAAAAACCTGGCTGTCCGTTTCAATATCATACAGCTCCATGTTGCAAGAGGCGGTGATGATCGCATCGGGGCCCTTGTCCGCCCCTTTGATCCATGTGCTTGTTTCATCATAAGGGACCGGTAGCACGACGATCCGGGCTTTCTCGTAGGAGGCGAGCTCATCAGGTATATCTGCAAAATTCATCGTAACAGTTTAAATGGCCGGTGAGTGAATTACCCCACAAAGATATCATATTATTTGCGATGGGGAAGGTCCTTTCGTTGATCAGGGAGCATGATTATCAAGGATCCGGAATTCAGTCCGGCGGTTTAACCGTCGTCCTTCTTCCGTATCGTTTGCAGCCACAGGGAGTGAAAATCCGTATCCATGATACTGCAGCCGTCGTGAATCAATGCCATGGTCGACAAGGTACTGATAGACTGAGCGCGCACGAAGCAGGGAGAGCTGGTCGTTGTATTCCCTGGTGCCTGTCTGGTCTGTATGGCCGCGGATTTCAATGCTCACTCCCTTGTTTTCATTTAAAAAGCCAATCAGCTTTGTCAATTCAGCAACTGACTCATTTTTAAGGACATACTGATCCGTCTCGAAAAAGATGTTGTTCATCACGACGACCTGGTCAGGCTTGATAGGGAGCAGGCTAATATTGATCAGGAATGGATCCAGGATCGTTTGTATGCCTCGCAGAGCGATGTGTTCCGAATGAAAGGCGTATCCCTCGGCTGTCACATGCAAGGCATAATCTCTGTCGGTAGGGAGGGAAAGCAAAAAAGCGCCTGTTTCAGGATCCGAGAACGACTCGATGACCGTAGCGCCGGTTTCAAGATCGGAAAGGTCAAATTCTGCCCTCACCGGCCGACGGGTATCTGCATCCATGACCAATCCTTTCATATACGTGACCTGGTTTGGCCGGATCCCGGGGTGAAGTTCAAAGCTGTAAATATCGATGCCACCGAATCCTCCCGGAATATCTGAAGAGATATAGCCGATGGTGCCTGAGGCCTCCACTACCAGATTGATCTCATCAGCTGTGGTGTTGATGGGATAACCGAGGTTTTCAGGTCTGGTCCAGTTTCCGGCTTCATCCTTCCTGGACAGGAACAGATCGTAACCTCCCATTCCGATATGTCCTTTCGAAGAAAAGTAGAGCGACTGGTTATCGGGGTGAATGAACGGCGACATCTCATCCTCTTCCGTATTCACCGAATCTCCGGCGTTCATGGGAATGCTCCACCGCTCTTGTTGCAGGTAGATGGAGAACCAGATATCTGAGCCGCCTTTCCCACCCGGCCGGTTACTGACAAAAAACAGCGTACGGCCGTCAGACCCGAGGCAGGGCTGTGTTTCCCAGTAAGCAGAGTTGATCGTGGGTCCGATGTTTTCCGGCTCACCCCAGTGGTCGTTCTTCCTGAAAGAGATATAAATATCACAGCTCCCGTATCCGTCAGTCTTATTGCAGGCAGAAAACAACAAATAACGACCGTCTGGCGAGATGAACATGGCTCCTTCATTTTCCGGAGTATTCATGGGTGATCCAAGTGGTTCGCGCTGGGCCCAGGTTCCCTCACGGGAACGGGAGAGATAAAAATCCTCCCTGCGGATCTCATCTGCATTCTGCGAATCGGCTCGGGTTCCCACCGTTAGGTACAGCTCATCGTTGTCGAGCGTGACCGCATTGATGTATTCATCAAAGGTAGAATTGATCTGTGATCCCATATTCACAGGCGAGAAGGGCACCGGGTGATCGATACTATACAGCGCAAAATCACACCGATCTAATAATACTTTGACCTGGAAGAGTTCCTCCTGCAATAATCCTTCCCTGCTCAGGTACAACTGAAGATCCTTCTTTGCCTCTGCATAAAGCCCCTCGTTCATCTCGGTCCTGCCGGCCAGTAACCTGGCTCTGGGATAATGATCAGGATCAAGTTCAGAAGCTTTTTTATAGAACTGGATGGACTTGAGCGGTTCTCCGGTTTCAGCGTACAGGTCTCCAAGCAAAAGGTATCCTTCGGTGAATTGTTCATCCAGCTCGATGGCCCGGTAAGCACAGGACAGGGCAGCAGCATAATCCATGCTGTATATGTACTTCTCTGCCTGGCGATATGCTTTTTGCGCTTTCCGGGACGTGCTGGTCAGATCTTTTTGTCCCTCAGCCTCGGTTGAAATGACAAGCAATACAGATAGAAAGAGAATTGGGAATTTATTTAGGATCAGCATGTTGATTGGCTTTAATCAAGGAATTCCCATGTATTTATGGCTTTGAAGGGAAATGCGCCAGTGCGTATGTGCTTTTACGTAATCAATCACTCGTGTCATCATTTCATTACGGCGGCTCCATTCCGGCTGAAGCATCAGATGACATCCCGGGGACACCTGTCGGGCATTATGTTCTGCCCATCGAAAATCATCTTCTTCAAAAACAATGATCTTAAGTTCATTGGCAAGGGAATAAAAGGATGCCAGGGGTTCATTCTTCTTTTTCGGCGAAAGGCAGATCCAGTCCCAGGTGCCTGTCAACGGGTAAGCGCCCGATGTTTCCAGGTATGTATGAATGTTCAGCTTTTTCAATTCATTGCAGAGGTAATCCAGATCGTACATAAGAGGTTCCCCTCCGGTCACCACCACAGTTTTTGCGGGGCATGCAGCAGCATTTCTGACGATCTGGTCCGTGGGTGTGAGGGGGTGTAGTTCAGGATTCCAGGATTCTTTCACATCACACCAGTAACAACCAACATCGCATCCACCGATCCGGATAAAGTATGCCGGTTTTCCCGTGTGGATGCCCTCTCCCTGGAGGGTATAAAACTCCTCCATGAGGGGAAGCAGGATGCCCTGCAGCAGTTGTTGAGGGATGGATGAACTCAAGGATAGATCTCTTTTTTGAATGCTTTGAGGGTATTGCACAGCAAAGCCACGATGGTCATGGGGCCCACGCCACCTGGCACAGGAGTGATGTAACCCGCTTTTTTGGATACTTCGCCGAAATCCACATCACCGGTCAGATGATGGCCCGAACCCTTTGAAAAGTCCGGGACACGGTGCATGCCGACGTCGATGACCACCGCACCCTCCCTGACCATGTCAGCCTTCACAAAATGCGGTTGTCCAATCGCAGCGATCAGTATGTCCGCCTGGCGACAAATAGCGTCAAGGTCACGTGTTTTTGAATGGCACAGGGTCACCGTGCAATTACCGGGATAGCTTTTTCGTGAGAGCAGAATACTGACCGGTGTACCGACGATGTTGCTTCGTCCCAATACCACGCAATGCTTTCCTTCCGTCTCAATCTTATAATATTCAAGCAGTTGAAGGATTCCATAGGGAGTGGCAGGTAAGTAAGCCGGTAATCCCTGCACCATGTTTCCAAGGTTCATAGGGTGAAATCCATCCACGTCCTTGCAGGGATGGATGGCACGGATAATTTTTTCTGACGGGATATGGGCCGGTAAGGGGAGCTGCACGATCAGCCCGTGGATTTCCGGATCGTTATTGATAAAATCGATCACCGTAAGCAATTCCCGTTCAGACAAGCTGGCAGGGTACTTATAAACGGATGAAATGATCCCCGCCTCCTGGCAGGCCTTTTCCTTGTTCCTTACATACGTGTGGCTGGCTGGATCATCTCCGACGAGAATGGCGGCAAGATGAGGAGCGGTTCCTTCATTGTCGATGGAGTGAGCTACCTGCCGGGCGATGCCGGCGCGTATCCCTTCGGCGACCTTTTTACCATCAATAAGTTCCATTATTCATGATTGATTATTCCTGTACCATGGCATAACGGTGTCTCATCGTCTGCGCATGTTCCTGGTATTACGAACCATCTGCATCATGTTCTTACCCTTGCTCTCTGTCATCTTGCGCATCATTTTGCGGGTGTCTTCGAACTGTTTGACCAGCCGGTTCACCTCCTGGAGGGTAGTACCGCTTCCCTGAGATATTCTTTTGCGGCGGCTTCCGTTCAGTACCGAGGGATCCGTTCTTTCCCCGGGTGTCATGGAATAGATAATGGCTTCAATGCCTTTAAAAGCATTGTCATCCAAGTCGACATCCCTCAGGGCTTTGCCCACGCCCGGTATCATACTCATCAGATCCTTGACATTACCCATCTTCTTTATCTGTTTCAACTGTGCAAGGAAGTCATTGAAATCAAACTGGTTCTTCGCAATCTTTTTCTGCAGTTTTCTGGCTTCTTCCTCATCGAACTGTTCCTGGGCCTTCTCTACCAGTGAAACAATATCACCCATTCCCAGGATCCGGTCTGCCATACGGCTGGGATGAAAAAGGTCGATGGCCTCCATTTTCTCCCCGATCCCGACAAATTTGATCGGCTTGTTCACCACCGCCCTGATGGTCAGTGCTGCCCCTCCCCTGGTATCGCCATCCAGTTTGGTCAAGACCACTCCGTTGTAATCCAGCCGGTCGTTGAAGGCTTTGGCCGTATTCACGGCGTCCTGACCGGTCATGGCATCCACCACAAAGAGTGTTTCCTGGGGATCGACTGCCTGCTTGATGTCTGCGATCTCGTTCATCATCTCCTCATCAAGGGCAAGGCGGCCTGCAGTGTCAATGATCACTGTGTTGAATCCCTTATCCCTGGCAAAAGCAACAGCTCTCCTTGCGATCTTGACCGGCTCCCTGGAATCTTCCTCGGTGTACACGTCCACACCGATCTGGACGCCGAGGACACTTAACTGTTCAATGGCAGCGGGGCGATAAACGTCGCCCGCCACCAGCAGCGGCTTCCGGCCTCTTTTCGTTTTCAGGTAATTGGCCAGTTTAGCGCTGAAGGTAGTCTTACCGGAGCCGTTCAATCCGGCAATGAGTATGACACAAGGGGTACCTTTCAGGTCAATATCCGCCTTCTCACTGCCCATCAGAAGAGTAAGCTCATCGTGGACGATCTTGATCATAAGCTGACCCGGAGAGACTGCCGTAAGGATCTTCTGTCCCATGGCCTTCTCTTTCACCTGGTCGGTGAACTGCTTGGCGATCCTGAAGCTAACGTCAGCATCCAGAAGCGCCTTCCGCACATCCTTGAGGGTCTCAGCCACATTGATCTCGGTGATGTACCCCTGCCCCTTCAGGATCTTGAACGCCCTGTCGAGCCTGTCGCTTAAACTTTCAAACATATTTCAGATGAATTCAACGTCATGTTTCAGCTGACAAAAATAATACTTTCAAACGGATTAGGACCGAGGTTTTAGTATATTTGACACGTTACAAAGAATCAGATTCATTATGAACAAAAGACAGCATGGGCTCAGCCGCAGGAGTTTTTTCAGCCTAGCTGCAGCAGGAGGGATAGGAGCTGCATTGTCGTCGTTGATGACCAGGAAAGGATTTGCACAGGATCCGCAGGAAAAAGGCAAACCATCCACCAATATCCGGGATGCGATGGCATGGGAGCGTACGGCAGATTCCATGCCGGGTAAATATCCGGGAAAAGTCGTGCAGGTAAACCATGCCAACTGCATCCTGAACAATGAACCGGATCAGGATGCCGTCAGTGAGATGCTCCGCAGGGGCATGGTGGAACTCACCGGAGCCGATTCGCTCGCTGCCGCTTGGTTGCAGTTCGTATCCCCGGCTGACAGGATAGGGCTGAAGGTCAATCCCGTGGCAGGTAAATCACTGACGACCAGCCACCAGCTTGTCAGAGCCGTGATCAGCCAGCTGCAGGAAGCCGGGATCCCGAAGGACCATATCCTGATCTGGGACCGGCGGGAGTTTGAGCTCCATGAAACAGGATTCACCGAAGAAAACTATCCCGGCATCCGGATCACGGGCACAGAGCAGCAGGATGCCAACGGTTCCTTCTATGGTCCTGACGGACTGCTTTATGGTGAAAAGATGATCGATAAGGACTGGTACTACTGGGCCGATGTGGTGGAGGAATATGACGACTATACGCTGCCCTATATGGTCAACAGCGGTAAATATTCGTATTTCAGCAAGATATGCACCCAGCAGGTGGATAAGATCATCAACATCCCGATCCTGAAAAATGCCGGGGCATCGGTCACCCTCTGCTTGAAGAACCTGGCCTATGGATGCATCAGCAACACCGGCAGGCTGCACAAGGACCTGTGGGGAGAAACCTGTGCACAGGTGTGTGCATTTCCTCCTATCCGCGACAAAGTGGTGCTGAACATCGCCGATGGCATCCGCGGATGTTTCAACGGAGGACCGGGAGCCAATCCACAATTCATCGCCGAATTCAAAACGCTGCTTCTGGGCACCGACCCGGTGGCTGTCGACAGGATCGGCTATGAGGTCGTCCTCAGGAAAAGGATCGCCGAGGGTATCCAGACCGAAGACAAGCCCAAGGCAAGGGACTTCATGAACATGGCGCAGGAACTGGGACTGGGAGTTGCGGATCTGGAAAGGATTGATGTTGCGGTATTGAATCTGACGTGAGGGAAGGGGTATTTGTGGTTATTCATGGTTATTCGTGGTAATGTAAAATCACAGGTGTCCGAATAAAGTCATGTGTTTAATTCGTTTAAATTCGATTAATTCGATGAAAATGAAGCGTGTTGTGCTGTTGATTTTCTTAGGATGGACTACCTTGTGGGTATCTGGGCAGGAAGATGTTTTCCCGCTCAGCACGGATACGATCCGGGGATGGGAAGTGGCAGGTACGCGGATGTATGATGGCAGCGGATTGTGGGGTTATATCAACGGCGGTGCGGACATTTACCTGGAGTATGGCTTTGAACGGGTGTATGTGCAGGAAGTTTTGCTCAACGATCACCTGCTGAAGATAGACGCATTTGATATGAAGGATGGCGTGGCGGCTTTCGGGATCTTCTCTGTCAGCCGGTTCCGGTGCTTGCTGAACGATTCACTGCGCATGCACCACTGCATTTCTCCCTATCAGATCCTTTCCGTTCTGGGTGATCATTTCCTGATCATATCCGACCAGGAAGGCACTGATGCTGCTACACAATGCGGGATCACGTTGCTTATGGAGATCTCAGAAAAGATGCAACCTGCATCATTCCTTGCGCCTGAACCCTTTTCAGTCAATAATGCAGAGGGTCAGCTGAAATGCATCAGAGGGAAGCTGGGGCTGATGAATGGGTTCCCATCCCTTTCTGATCTGCTTGAATCGTATGAAAATTATACACTCTATGCATTGCCTGTCGCAGGCGACCAACCAGACCAGGTGCTGGCCAAAATCGAATTTGCCGACAGGGAGAACCAGGCTGACCTGATCCATAAGCTGGCTGAACTTCAGGATAATGCTCCGGAAAAGGTCGTTTACATAAAAGCCACCGGACCTGAAGGTATCCTCTTTTTGATAGTAAATAAGGAAGAAATGACATCAACCTGCCCGTATCGTAAGTTATTCTCCGATCAATGATTTACCTGATCGTCATTTAAGCACTTTGATCAAACCAAGGTGAAGTGAGAACGCCTGGGCTTTCAGGTCAGGATCCCTGACAACATCATTCAAACTGCCGTCATACCTCATCTCTATGACCAGATCATCCGCCTTCAGGGGCACTTTGACGCCAATGCCACCGATCAGTCCGTATTCAAGCTTTTCCGGCTTCTTATTGATGGATTCATCCCTGATGACAGAAGTTGTGACCTTACCTGCAGCCTCCTCCTGTTCGATCACGATTTTACCTGAAGTATGCGGTGAAAAAGGAACATTGATATAAGGGCCGGCCATCACGTATACTTTGTATTTGTTCCCGAACCTGAACTTGGGAAGCAGCGGGATAAGGATGGACGAACTCCTCATCGTGTAGTCCGCGTCATATTTTGATTTCATGCCATCCTTCACATTCATGACATAATCCAGACGATACTGGTACCATTGATAATTGACCTCCATTTGCAAATAAAATGAGTTGGTCAAACGTGTTTCATAGAAGACGCCAAATGCAAATCCCGGCTTGACACCAGGGTGATCATTGACATCATACGTGACAGAATCCCCTTTGTAAAGCGGGTCATTTTCGCTGCCAGGACGGACGGAAGACATCAGCAACTCAGCTTTGTATCCCCATGAGCTCGTATTGTGCTCCACATAGATGATCTTTTCCTCCTGGGCGTGCACGAAACCAGCAAGAAAGATGAGTGAAAATGTGCAAAGGATGTTGATGTGCCTGTTCATATCAAAAGTTGAACGGGAGAATGATGCACAAATTTCATAAAAAAAATTGATTCTAAACATCCATTGACTTATATTTGATTCGACTTTCTGCTTTGAAATCATTAATGTATATATATATATTTTTTCCAACAATCAATCAGTTAAACCTAAACAAACACATTATGAAGAGTTATCTACCTAGAATACAAGCATTTGGCTGGCTGAAAAGCACGTTGTTGCTTTTGCTGGCCATTGCTGGTATTGCAGCTTTCGGCCAACAAAGGACCATCACCGGTACTGTCACTGACCGTGAAACAAACGAGACCCTGCCTGGAGCAACGGTCCTGATCAAAGGTACTGCCAAGGGAACCGCTACTGATCTGGATGGCCGGTTCAGCCTGCAGGTTGCCCCTGAAGATAACACACTGGTAGTCAGTTTTGTAGGATTTGACACCCAGGAGGTTGCCATTGGCAATGCGAGTGTTTTTAACTTTCAGCTTACGCCAACCAAAACTTCCCTGGAGGGTGTGGTTGTGGTTGGGTACGGCAGTACAAAAGTCAAGGACCTGACCTCATCCATAGCCACTGTCAAGGCAGAGGACCTAACGAAAACACCTGCTTCGCAGCCGATACAGGCCTTACAGGGGAAAGTGGCCGGCTTACAGGTAGTGACCAGCGGCGCACCCGGCGATCAGCCAACCGTCAGGATCCGTGGTATCGGTTCTTTTCCTGGGAGGGACTCCGAGTCACCCCTTTATATTGTCGACGGGATGTTCTTTGATAACATTGATTTTCTGAATCCTTCGGATATCGCATCCATGTCGGTCATGAAGGACGCCTCTGCCTCTGCCATATACGGTGTGAGAGCCGCCAATGGCGTAGTGCTGATCGAGACCAAATCGGGCGCATACAACCAGAAGACACAGATCACCTACGACGGGTATTTTGGATACCAGGTGGCCCAGAATGTTGTGAAGATGTCCAATTCGCAGCAGTTTACGACGATGGCAATGGAATCCGGATCAGTGGCGGATGCCACATTCATCCAGAACGCCATGCAACGCTATGGCAGAAGCCGGGTGGACCCAAGCATTCCCGAACCGAACACCGACTGGTACAGCGAAATTCTGCGTCCTGCCCTGATCACAAATCACAGCCTGGATTTTACCGGCGGAACGGAGACAGCCAAGTACTCCCTCGGAGGCAATTATATTTTGCAGGACGGGATCATGGACATGGAAAACAAATATGAACGATTCAACCTGCGTGCGAAGATAGACCAGAAGGCCACCAACTGGCTGACCATTGGGGGCAACCTCATCTTCAGCAATGCCTTGAGATACAACGCACCATATAATGCCTGGAACGATGCGTATTTTGCAGTTCCCGTAATGCCGGTATATGATACACTAAATACCACAGCCTGGCCCACCAATTACGCAAGCGCCCATTCTATTGAGTACCGGTTGGGTCAGAATCCATTCCCGTCCATGGAGTACAATATAGACCGGATGAAAATAAAAAAACTGACCTCCAATTTTTACCTGGAGTTCAATTTTATTCCAAAAACCCTGACCTTCAAAACAACCTATAATTATGCCTTCCAGTCAATCGATCAAAGAGTGGTCAACCTGCCCTGGTACATTGACAACGGTTTCCAGAATCCGGATGCGACCATTACGCGGACACTTACTAACTATAACAACAACATCTGGGATAATGTTCTCACTTTCACCGAGGAATTCGGGAACCATAATCTGACCGTAATGGCCGGCACCTCATTCCGGGATGAAGGATCCCAGCTGCTTACTGCTCAGGGCAAGGATTTCCCGACTGACATGGAGCAAACCTGGTACATCGACAAGGCGACGGCCCTTGTTGCTGAAGCAGTTCATGACGGCGGATTGAGAGAATACGGAATGTCCTACTTTGGAAGGGTTGCCTATAATTACAGCAACAGATACCTGCTTTACGCCACTTTCCGTGCAGACGGCAGTAACAAGTATCAGGAAACCTGGGGATATTTCCCCACTGTCGGCGCAGGCTGGGTGATCTCTGAGGAAAACTTCCTGAAAGGGAATAACATCATTGATTTCCTCAAGTTCAGGGCAAGCTGGGGAAGACTCGGCAACGATAAAATACAGGCGAGTGACGGCGCGTACACAACCAGTGTCATATCAACCACCATGGGGGGAACCATTTATTATGGAACCGTTGTTTCCAGTGATTACTCGGAACTCAAGTGGGAACTGACGGAAGAAACCAATATTGGTTTCACTGCAAGATTTCTTGATGAAAGACTATCAGCGGATTTCGACTGGTATACGCGAGATACCAAAAATGCCGCCATTCCTGTGATGATTCCCTCTGTGGGTAGCAGCGTCCTCAAACCTGTGGGCACGATCCGAAACAGCGGTATTGAGCTTGCCCTCGATTGGACCAATAAAGTCAGCGATAAATTCACCTACAATGTGGGAGTCAACATTTCAACACTGAGGAATGAAGCAAAAGACCTTTACGGACAGGAATATATTGACGGTGGAACTGCCGAGTTCAGGCAACGTACCTATGTGGGTGAACCGTTGATGGCCTTCTACGGTCGTGAGGTCGTCGGGGTGTATCAGAACGAACAGGAAATCCTGAACGATCCGGTGGCGGCTGAAAACGGACTTGTCCCTGGTGATTTCAAATATAAGGACCAGAACAATGACGGAAAGATCGATGATGATGACCGTGTTATTCTGGGATCCTATTTTCCCAGCTTTATCTACGGAGGTAACATCGGTATCAAATTTCAGGGACTCGACTTCTCGTTGAGCGTCTACGGTCAGACCGGAAATAAGGTACTCAACCGCAAGCGGGGTGAAATCATCTGGACTCCTGACGGCAATCTGGATGCAGATCTGGCTGAAAACCGCTGGCATGGAGAGGGAACTTCCGATAAATATCCTTCCTCCTCAGGATTACGCCGAGGCTGGAATCAGAAAATGAGTGACTATTTTGTGGAAGACGGCTCTTTCTTCCGAATTCAGAATATTCAACTGGGGTACACGCTTAAAAGCAACGCATGGCTGAATGGCAACTTCCCTGTCACAAGGATCTATTTTACAGCAGAACGTCCGCTGACCCTGTTCAAATACAACGGATTTACTCCTGAAGTTGACGACGGATGGGATACACAGACCTACCCTGTTGCAGCGATCTATACGATAGGCTTGAATGTTAAATTCTAATCTTTAAACTAATCACGCATGAAACCAAATACATATCTAACATTAATCTGCTGCGCTCTACTCATCCTGATCAGTTATACCGGATGCGAAAAGTATCTTGACGAACCGCCTGAAAACAAGTTATTTACAGAAGAAACCGATTATACTATCAGCAGCAATATGAAACTTCCTCTCATAGGGGCTTATCAACGACTGAATCTGGTGGACGCTGGCTGGGAAAACTTTCCCCTTATCTCTGTACGAGGAGATGACGTCAATGCGGGAGGAGAGGGTGACCAGCAGGATTTTGCCGAAACCGACAGGTACATCTACAACAAAGATTACTGGATGTATAATTCCCTCTGGCAGAATTATTATCAGAATATGTTCATTGCCAATTCTGCGATAGAGCAGGTCACACTTTATGCCGATGCCGGTGCTGACCAGAAGCTTGCCAATCAGTATATCGCCGAGGCGAAAGTCCTGAAAGCATGGTGGCTGTTTCAGGTCAGCCGCGTCTGGGGTACATTGCCCGTCCCGCCAAGTTCCGATCCATCTGAATTACTGGTCACTGAGCTTTCCAGCAAAGATGAGATCATGCAGATGATCTCCGACTGGATGGACGAAGCAATTCCGAACCTGCCGGCTCTCCGGCCAAATGAACGTACGGATCTGCCCGGCGGTGTTACAAAATATACAGCCCTGGCCATAAAGGCTCTTGCCAATCTTGAACTGAAAAATTATCAAAATGTCGCGAATGCCACAGGTGAAATCATCAATTCAGGCAAGTTCGAACTTGAAAGTGATTTTTATGAACTATTCAAGATCAAAGGAAAGCTGAACAATGAAAATCTTTTTGAGATGCAGTATTCAGACCTGGGAAAAGCATCTGGTGACAATTTTTTCTACCTGTTCGCTTTCTTTGGCCCTCAGGGCTGGACACCCAAGGTAGCAGGTTCCGGCGACGGATGGGGATTCTGGGAACCGAGCATGAAATGGATCAAATTCATGCTCGACAGGGGTGAAACCATCCGCCTGGAAACCAGTGTACTTTTTACGAACAGAGGCATTGAGGAGATCAAAAAAGATCCCAAGTATACGAACCTGCCATCCTGGATATCCAATACCACACCTTCAGGGGATGTTATCAATGACTTTGCCCGTGAAATGTTTGCCAGCGGAAAACATTACCTTCCGTCTGATCAGCTGACACCCGGCAGAACCATTTACGGTACAAACAAAAATTTTACCTGCATCCGTTATGCGGAAATCCTGCTCATGTATGCTGAAGCGCTTACCCAGGGTGCATCTGGAACGGCAGGTACAGCAGATGCCGCTGTGAATGCTGTCAGGGTAAGAGCTGGTCTGGGAAATCTGTCCGGTGTTACCAACGATCAGGTCATGGATGAAAAATTTGCAGAACTGGCCATGGAATGGGGCACCCGCTTTTACGACATGGTAAGGCTTGGCAGGTCAAATGAATTGAATTACGACGGGAGAACAGAATTTGATCTGGTAACCAAGACCTTCCTCCCCTACCCGCAGAACCAGGTGGACCAGCTTCCGATCCTTCAGAAATAATTACACATATGAAATGTTAAAATCATAAAAAAATGAAACCTATAAAAACCATACTTACTTATTTTCTGATAGCACTGCTGGCTGTGGCTTGCGAGGATTACCTTGATCCGATCAATTCGGTATCACCTGCTAAGGATGTATCAAATCCGCAGATTACCATCAACTTTCCATCAGAAGGAGAAGTTGTTCAGGCATCTGAAGAAGTGGCTACCATAACAATTAAAGTGCTAGTTACAGATGACATTGAACTTAAATCCGTAACTCTTCAGCTGGATGGTACACAAATCGATTCCTTGTCCTCCTTCATGGATTACAGGAGGGCTGACATAGCATATGATTACACTGGGCTGACTGATGGAGACCACTTGCTTACTGTCACTGCGCAAGACCTTACAGGCAAAAGCAAGTCTAAAACGGTCAACTTTTCGAAAATTACGATCCCGACCTATGAGAAACTGGACGGTGAGGTTTTGTATTTTCCTTTGGATGGTCATTATATTGACCTTATCTCCCAAACCCCGGCTACTGTGATTGGAACACCCGGCTTCTCTACCGGTAAACTTGGTGACGCTTATGCAGGGGCTAAAGATGCTTATTTTACTTACCCAAGTGAAGGAGTTACAGGTTCTGAACTAAGCGTCGCTTTCTGGTATAATCTGAATGCAGTACCTGATCGGGCAGGTATTTTTATGATCAGTCATCCGCCTGCCAATCCTGAAGATCGTGCTAAGGGATTGAGATTCGCCCGTGAAGCAGATGGAGCCAAACAAAAATTTTGGCTTAATATAGGAAATGGAAAAGTCGATAGTTGGTTCGTCCCTCCTTCCTTTGAAGTCACTGGCGATTGGATACATGTTGCTTTTACGATTTCTCAAACCCATGCAATAATCTATCTCAATGGAGAAGTAAAAGCCGAGGGTGATTATGAAGGACCTATCGTCTGGACAGATTGCTCTTCAATTTCATTTATGTCAGGCGCTCCCAATGTTGTTTATTGGGATCATTTTTCTGATCTGAGTCTGATGGATGAAATACATATCTTCAACAAGGTGATTTCAGCAGTTGAGGTATTGAACCTCTATAACGTAAAATAGCAGCATTGGATACTATCATGAATACCCCGGTTGCGTTATAAGCTATCGGGGTATTTTATTAAGGTTCCTGCACGATCTTTTATTCTCTCTAATGGTTATATTTGTATAGTAATATTCACTGCAAATTATGGATTAACAACAATGAAACGATTACCTCACCACCATCTCTCCTCTCTCCTCTCTCCTCTCTCCTTTCTCCTTTCATTACTTCTATTTTCCTCCGCCCAGGGCCAAACCTATTACTACTTCCAGGACAGTCCCCTGGACGATTATTATGATTTCAGCTGGCTGGTGCTGACAACGCCGAGTTATCTTGAGCTGGCAGGATATGACAGTCGCCGGTACCCCGTTGAAACTACCACCCCTGCACAACAGGGCATGAACTCCCTGCGGCTTCACTGGCGCTCAGTTCCCGGCGGATACTGGCATGCCATCGCTGCAGGATTGGATTGGACCGCTAAAGACATATCACAGACTGACACACTGGTATTTTATTTTTACGCTCCTGAAGGACTGGCACATGAAAAGCTGCCTACTGTATTCCTGGAAGATATCAACAATACCACAACAACGCAGTTCAGCCTGACCGTTTATGCTGATGACCTGCCGCCTGACAGGTGGACGCGGATCACTGTTCCAATGAAGCTTTTCTTTGATGCCGGTGATCCAGTCGACTTCACAAAGATCAAGACGGTAGGCTGGGGTCAAAACCTGACAGATGACACCGAACACACCCTGTTCATCGACGATGTAAGGGTGCAGGTGGGTGATGGTTCCTCCCCGCCCGTAGCAACTCCGACTGGGCTTGCTGTCAGTGGGTATGACAGCCATGTATATCTGAAATGGAATCCCAATACGGAAACGAATCTGAACGGCTATGAAATCTACAGGTCAACTGATAACGGCACATCCTGGCAAAAAGCAGGTATTACTAGTAAAGCAACTCCCTATTTTTCGGACTTCGTGCGATCCCTGGGAACCAATCTGAACCTGCAGTACAAAATCAATGCACTGAATGATGTCAATCAGCCCTCGGCATTCACAGAATCCGTTACAACCAGCACGCATGACATGACCGATGAGGAGCTCATGAACATGGTTCAGGAAGCCACCTTCCGCTATTTCTGGGACTTCGCGCATCCGGTGAGCGGACTGACGCGTGAGAGAAATACCTCAGGGGATGTGGTCACCATCGGGGGTTCCGGGTTTGGAGTAATGGCGGTACTTGTCGGGATTGAAAGAGGATTCATCACCCGCCAGCAGGGAGTGGAAAGGATGCTCACCATCGTTCACTTCCTGGAATCTGCCGATAGATTCCATGGAGCCTGGCCGCACTGGATGAATGGAAACACAGGAGATGTCATCCCTTTCACCACCTATGACAACGGCGGTGACCTGGTCGAAACCGCGTTTATGTTCCAGGGTCTGTTGACCGCACGACAGTATTTTGATCAGAATTCGACGGATGAGCAAACGATTCGGGAGACCGTTACCCAGCTCTGGGAATCCATGGAATGGGACTGGTATCGGCGCAACGGCAGCAGCGTCCTCTACTGGCACTGGTCTCCCAACTACGGCTGGCAGATGAATATGACGGTCAGAGGGTACAACGAAGCCATGATCGTGTACATCCTTGCCATTGCGTCTCCCACACATGGCGTCCCTGCCAGCCTGTGGGAGACAGGATGGGCCGGAAGTTCCTATTACAAAAATGGTAAAACGTTTTATGGATATAAACTGGATGTGGGCTGGGATTACGGTGGCCCGCTTTTCTTTGCCCACTACTCTTTTCTTGGATTTGACCCCAGGAATATAAAAGATAAGTATACCAATTACTTCAATAACAATAAAAACATGAGCCTGATCAACCAGGCATACTGCATTGATAATCCCAAAAACTATTCGGGTTACAGCGCCTCCTGCTGGGGGCTGACCGCCAGCGATGATCCATCGGGATACGGAGTCCATGAACCCATCTCATCCCGTGATAATGGCACAATCGCACCAACAGCGGCGCTATCCTCGATGCCCTATACTCCCCAGGAGTCCATGGCCGCACTGAAGCATTTTTACCGTGATCGCGGTGCCGATCTGTGGGGACCCTTTGGATTTTATGATGCCTTTAATGTGCAGCAAAACTGGTATGCGGACTCATACCTTGCCATCGACCAGGGCCCCATCATCTGCATGATCGAAAATCACCGCAGCGGTTTGCTATGGGATAAATTCATGAAAAATCCCGAGATCGCTCCGGCCCTGGAATCCATCGGTTTTGTGAAAGATCCCTATTCGATCAATGGACCCGGATATGATCCAGATATGATATCCTTTTCCTGTTCTCCCAATCCGGCACATGAAGAGACAATCCTTACTGTTGAATGCAAAAAAGAGGAAAAGATCGATATCACGATCGTGAGCCTGACCGGTCAAAAGGTCAGATCACTTCATGCAGGCCGGGTTTACCCCCCGGGCATTCATCAGATAAGAACCGGACTGGAAGGAATCCCTTCGGGGCTTTACTTTATTTATTTAAGTAAAGATCAGCACATAATAGCAATTGATAAATTGATAAAACAATAACAAGGGAAATCAGTAATATTTTATTATATTTGTAGTCAACCGTTAACCTTTAATTCTAACCAAAAAAATACCCATGAAAAAAATTCTACTTTTTATCATTATGTTCTTGGGAGCGGTGATGTATGTCCATTCACAAACCTTCGCCGATTTCGAAGACGGCACTGCCGGTCCCCTCACCCTGCACGTGATGGGGTGCGGTGCCTGGGATGATGAGGGACTACACCCGGTCAGTGAAACCTTCATGGTCATCGACAATCCCGATCCCTCTGGAATCAACACCAGCGGTAAGGTCATGAAATTCATCCGCCGTGGCACAGATGACGGCGGAATGCCCTGGGGTGGATTCTGGGCCAACTGCAATCCGAATGCAGATGTCTCCGTCAATAAATATGTTCATATCAAGGTATGGAAACCCCGTATCAGTCTTCTGAAATTCAAACTGGAGGGAGGGCCTTCCGGTACACTGGAAACAGCCAGCATGTATGCGCAAACCATCACCGGCGGCTGGGAAGATATCGTTTTCGATTTTACAACCATGGATGGAGCCTACCCGACCATCGCCTTCATGCCGGATTTTGAAGATCCTATGACAGTTGCAGGGGTACAGGAAATCTTTTTCGACGATATACTTTTCAGCAACGACCCGAATCCCATTGGGGGGAGTATTCCTTTAACGGTCGATTTCGAAGATGGAACTGCCGGAGCCCTGACTTTGCATGTGATGGGATGCGGTGACTGGGACAACGATGCCATTCATTCGGTTTCCGAAACGTTCTTGGTAGTGGATAATCCTGATCCGAGCGGCATCAACAAAAGCGCAAAGGTCATGAAATTCATCCGCAGGGGAACCAGCGATGGCGGATGGCCATGGGGCGGCTTCTGGGCCAATTGTGATCCCAAAAACAACGTTACAGGCAACCAATATTGTCACGTAAAAGTTTGGAAACCAAGGATCTCTCCACTGAAATTTAAAATTGAAGGAGGACCTTCAGGTACGCTGGAAACAGCAAGCATGAATGCACAGACCCTCAGTGGAGAATGGGAAGACATCGTATTTGACTTCACCTCCATGGATGGGGAGTACCCTGTGGTCGCCTTTATGCCCGACTTTGAAGATCCTTTGACAGTCGCAGAGGTACAAGAAATCTATTTTGATGACATTATTTTCAATAACGATCCAAATCCCATTAAACCAAGCGGCGCTCCATTATGGATAGATTTTGAGGACGAAACCGCAGGCCCGCTCACGTTGCATGTGATGGGATGCGGCGATTGGGACAATGAAGAGCTTCACCCGGTCAGTGAAACCTTCATGATCGTCGACAATCCTGATCCAACCGGATTGAACACCAGTGGCAAGGTCATGAAATTCATGCGCAGGGGGACGTTTGACGGAGGACTGCCATGGGGAGGCTTCTGGGCCAACTGCGAACCTAAAGCAGATATCACCGGTAAAAACTACGTGCACGTAAAGGTATGGAAACCGCGTGTAAGCCCGCTGAAGTTCAAACTGGAAGGCGGACCTTCCGGTACGATGGAGACTCTGAGCCTGTACCCTCAAACCCTCAGCGGTCAATGGGAAGACATCGTGTTTGATTTCACGGCCTGTACCGGGGAATACCCAGTGATCGCCTTTATGCCCGATTTTGAAGATCCACTCACCATGGGTAATGTGCAGGAGATCTATTTTGATGATATCATTTTCTCGAATAATCCGATGCCCTTTGGTACGGGTCTCCATGATCCCAGCACAATAGAGGTTATGGTGTATCCGAATCCATGCGACAAAGAGGTCAACCTGATCAATCCCACTGATCTCAGGCGGATCATCGTTTACAATGTGACAGGCCAGGTGATGATCTCACTGGAAGATGTTACGGCAGGTCAGACGGTCATTAATACTACGGATCTGGTCAATGGAATCTATATCATCACTTTTGAAGATAATGATGGAAATGTCGGGAACAACAGAGTGATCAAATACCAGGAATAAACTGAATTCTTAAGTAAACGAAAGAGGGTGGTTCAGAAGTGAACTACCCTCTTTTATTTCTCCAGAACACTATTTATTTATCCCAAAAGACAGTGGCCGATTCCACATCCCTCGAATTGCCTCCCACCATGATGGCGAACTCTCCCGGCTCCCAGTCATAGACCAGGTCATAGTTGTAGAATTTCAGATCATCAGGGGTGATCTTGAAAGTAACTGTTTTTGTTTTTCCAGCTTTGATGAAAACTTTCTGGAATCCTTTGAGTTCCTTCACCGGTCGTGTGATGCTTCCCACCATATCGCGGATATAGAGCTGTACGACCTCCTCTCCGTCATACGTGCCGGTATTGATGATCTCGATCGTGGCTGTCAGGATTTGATTGCCCTTAAGCTGTGTATGATCCAGCACCAGGTCGCCATAGCCGAACCGGGTATAGCTTAGTCCGAATCCAAAGGGGTAGAGAGGTTCGTTAATGACATCCAGGTAGCTGGAGCGGTATTTCTGGTACCACTCTCCTTCGCCCAGCGGCCGGCCGGTATTCTTATGATTGTAAAAAATGGGGATCTGGCCAACATTCCGGGGGAAAGTGACCGGCAACTTGCCGGAAGGATTGACCGTCCCGAAAACGACATCAGCGATGGCGTTACCTGCTTCAGTGCCGCCAAACCATACATTCAGGATGGCAGGGATATGTTTCTGTTCCCAGGTCAGGGTCAGGGGCCGGCCGGTAAACAACACCATCACGACCGGTTTTCCGGTCTTCAGCAATGCCTCCAGCAACTGCCGCTGGCTGCCAGGCAGGGAGATATCCGAACGGCAGGAACTCTCACCACTCATTTCAGCAGCCTCTCCCATGACAGCGACGATGACATCGCATTTGGAAGCCACAGCAACAGCCTCTTTCCTCAGCTGGTCGGCTGTTTTCACCGTATCCACCGTTGGTATGCCCCAGGTGCTTACCCAGAGATCCAGGTCCCTGTCGTCCACAATGTTACAGCCTTTAGCGTAGCAGATATCGGCCCTGTCGCCGGCCGCTGCCTTAAATCCTTCAAGCACCGTGACTGATTTATCATGATCGACGGCCACGCTCCACATGCCGGCCATATTGAACCTGCTATCCGCCAGTGGCCCGACCAGGGCGATCTTCCCTTTCTTCTCCAGAGGTAGGAGCTGATCTTCGTTCTTGAACAACACAAAGGTCTGAGCAGCCGTTTCCCTCGCAATACGGGTATGTTCTTCGGTTGCAATGTCCGTTCGGGAACGTTCTGGGTCACAATACCGGTAAGGATCCTCAAATAATCCAAGTTTATACTTGGCTTCCAGGATACGGCGACATGCCTTATCAATCTCGGCCTGGGTGACCTTGCCTTCTTTCAGTGATCGTTCGAGGGTGGTGAGGAAGCCTTCTCCAATCATATCCATATCGACACCTGCCTTCAGGGCCAAAGCTGAAACGGTCTGAAGGTCACCCATTCCGTGGGTAATCATTTCAATGATGGCCGTATAGTCCGTCACCACGAATCCCCTGAAGCCCCACTGGTCACGCAATACATCCGTCATGAGCCACCTGTTTCCGGTAGCCGGTATACCATCGACTTCATTGAAGGATGTCATCACGCTCCCCACACCCGCATTAACAGCGGCCTGATAAGGAGGAAGATATTCATTAAACATCCGGATGCGGCTCATATCGGTGGTGTTGTAGTCTCGCCCGGCCTCCGCTGCGCCGTATAACGCATAATGCTTGACACAGGCAAGGATCGTGTTGTTCTTTGCCAGGTTATCGCCCTGATACCCCCGTACAAAGGCTTCTGCCGCTCGGGAGCTCAGGTAAGCGTCCTCCCCTGCCCCTTCGGCTATACGCCCCCAGCGGGGATCACGGGCGATGTCGACCATGGGGGAAAATGTCCAGCAAATGCCATCGGCGCTGGCTTCGACAGCCGCCACACGGGCGCTCTGCTCGATCAGATCCGTGTCAAAGCTGCTGGCCAGTCCCAACGGAATAGGAAAGGTGGTCTGGTAACCATGGATGACGTCCATCCCGAAGATCAGCGGAATCCCTAGCCGGCTCTCCTCAACAGCCACCTTCTGCACATCACGGATCTTATCCACGGATTTGATGTTCAGCAGCCCTCCGACCTTCCCCGCTTTGATCCTTAATCCAATATCGGAATTTGTGGTCTGACCGGTTATGACGTCCCCTGAACCGGGCAGGTTCAGCTGCCCAATCTTTTCTTCCGGGGTCATCTTTTTCATGAGCGCATTAATAAAGACATTCATCTCCTCGTCCGCTGTGATTTCCTTCTTCTGCAGACAGCCTCCGGGCAGGATCAGGACAACAACAATTGCCAGCAACAGCAGCTTGTATCGCATTCTCAGTCGTTTTTAATTAGTTCAGGTTGTATTTTCGATTGCCAAATCCTGTATCCTTCAGGATTCATGTGCAGCATATCTTCCAGAAAAAGGCCGGGATCGGGCAAGTGATCCTCGTTCAGCATCCTGCCCCAGATGTCCACAAAACCAGCATTTAATTGCGAATCAAGATATTCTTTGATCCGCTGATTGGATTCAGAAAACTTGTCAGCCAGGTGCCACCTGCTGGGGCTGGGTTTCATCGAGATGTAGGTAATCTTCACATCATGGAGCTGCGACCGGATCATGGTAAAGAGGCTGATAAACCTTGATGCTACGATGTCAGCAGTCATGGTATCGCTTGATGCAATGTCGTTTTCACCGCAATAGATCACGATCTGCCCCGGAGAATACGGAAAGATGATCTGGTCAGCATAATGGATCAGATCAGGAAGGGTGGATCCGCCAAATCCCCTGTTGATGATGGTATAGCCCGGGAAAAAATCCTGCACATTTTTCCAGAGGGTAAAGGAAGAGCTTCCCACGAAGAGAATAGCATGCAGCGGTGGAGGATTAATTATATCATTTTCTTTAAATTGACGGATATCGGATTCAAATGGATACTCAACATCCTGTGCAAATCCACTGTAAAAATTAAGAAGGAAAACGAGAGCAATAACAATCCGTAGTTTAGACATTCTGATCAGTGCTTTTTATTAATCTGACTTTACCAGCGGGTAACGGTCGCTGACCCCATTTTCGTTGATCGCCTCGATCGTAAAATAATACGTTGCTTCGCTATCCATGGTCTTGAGCCAGTATTCATTGGCGCTGTGGACCATAATGCAATTATAAAGTTTATCGGGTTCGGTTCCCATGTAAATATTATACGCATACGCATTGTCAACCGGGCACCACTTCAGCCAGGCACTGCGCTTGTCCTTCTCTGTCCTGAGCGCGGTAAACTCTTTCACAGCTTCCGGTCTTTCTCCCGAACCGTGGCCAAAGATACGAAATCCACTGACTGCAAATTTCCCGGTGGGCATGTGTATGTTCACCAGCTTGAGATAACGTGTTTCCTTCGGCTTTTTCAGTTCAATGTAATCATGAGGAACATCCGTCTTATTTCTGTTCTTATCCACCAGCACTTTCCAGTTTCTGCCGTCCGATGACTCATAAATTACATACTGATGGTACACACCGCTGGATTTGCCTGAAAACTCAGCATCCTGATCCGCATAATTGATCTGGATGGCATAAACTGACGAAATGGCACCAAGGTCCGACTGGATCCACTCACCATCGTTCCCGGTTTTCGCGGACCAGTATGTCCTGATATTTTCATCCACTGCATAATTAGCTTCGTATGAGCCATAGGTTGATGAAACGATGACCGGTTTCTGGTAGTTCAGCAGCATCCATCCTGTGAACCGGCTTTCCAGGTGATTGGCCTCATCGGTGGGCAGGTAAGTGGGATAATCTCCGAAGGCAGTATTACAAAACATAACATTATCCGAATCGAATCCTGCCGGCCAGATGCCGATCCTTCGTTCAAAATTGTTCTTGACTGAAATGGCCATGGTGGAAACATGCCAGAAGTTGCCCCAGGTATCCTGAAAAGTGGACCCATGGCCGGCACCTCGGGCAAAACCACCCGGTTTGAAGCTGAAGGGCATCGACTGGGGCTCAGAGGCATTCCCGAAAAGAGGATCACTGCCCACCACCACTCCGTCGGCATAGCCGCTGAATTCAGTCCCCGGAGCACCGTACTGGAGATAATATTTGCCATTGTGCTTTGTCATCCAGGCACCCTCGATGAAGGGATCCAGGAACGTATTGTCCATGTGTTCACCAAAACGCTGCCAGCCGTATCGCCAGGGCTCGAGTATGTACATCTCCCTCCGGGCTGTCAGAGGTTGAAGGGTTTTGCGGTTCAGTTCGACACCGTAGATGGGGTATTGATTGCTGCTTCCGCTGTACATGTAGAAACGCCCGTCGTCGTCGGTGAAGAAGGCCGGGTCCCACCCGCCAATGGTAAACTTCTCCACCAATGGTTTCCACTCGTCTTCTTTGGGATTTGTGCTCATCCAGATCGTGAACTCACTGGTGTAGGTAGAACCGAACACCAGCATGGTGTCGTCGATGATGCCCACGGCGGGTGCACAGAGTTCATCGTAACCTTCATTCCAGGAGCGCAGGAATTTGCGGGGGATGAAGTTCCACTTGATGAGGTCGTTGCTCCACCAGTACCCCCATTGATTAGTGGAAAATAAAAAATAATCCCCCTTGTAGTTGACAATCACCGGATCGGCTGTAGCGCGGTGATGGCCCCATTCGCTGAAATTCGGGATCGAAGTGTAACCGTAATCGATGTTCACCGGATTGCAGTAGGTTTTCTGCTGGGCAACCATGTTTAGAGGGATGGGAAGAGATAAACATAAAATAAGGTAGAGTCCGGTTCTTTTCATAAATCATTAATTTATAGTGTATTGGGCGATTAATAGTTAACCACAGAGGCGCGCATAGGATTCACTGAGCTGGGCAGTGGTAATTTGGGATATACATAACAGGACACATGCAAGAAAGAAAGATCCATAAAATAACGGCATCCTCATAGGAAAAACAATGGAGATCTATTCGTATCAGACCTCAAATTTAAGCAAATGATTTGAGTGTTGGGGCAGTCTGTGGATGTATAGAGTTTATTTTATTTTAAAAGATCCCTCACTGCATTCGGGATGACGTGCACATCTCTTATAAAAAACACTACATTTATGCCGTGACTCCGGTCCGGCCATTACGATGACCTACCCAGCCAGTTCAGAGTATAAGTCACCATGTTGACTCCACAATCACTAAAAAATGATTATGAAAAAATGAAAGCAGTCGTATATGACAAAAAAGCCCGTCCTGATAAACTGGTCTATGGCGATGTGGAAAAACCGGTGCCCGGAGAAAATGAGGTTCTGATAAAAATACATTCTGTCTCATTGAACGCTGCCGATTATCGTTCGATGAAAATGGGAATCATTCCTAAAAGAAAGATATTTGGAGCAGATATCGCCGGCCGGATCGAATCCGTTGGTCAAAACATCTCATTGTTCAAACCTGGGGATGAAGTCGTGGGGGATCTTGCTAATTATGGCTTCGGGGGGATGGCAGAATATGTCACAGCTCCTGAGATAGCCTTGATAATCAAGCCTGGAACGGTTTCTTTTGATGAAGCAGCTGCGATACCTATAGCAGCCCAGACCGCTCTTCAGGCGCTGCGTGACAAAAGCCGCATCCAGAAAGGACATAATGTGCTTATTGTCGGAAGCGGAGGGGGTGTCGGAACATTTGCAGTTCAGCTGGCCAAATATTTTGAAGCGGAAGTAACCGGCGTATGCAGCTCGAAGAATGTTCAGCAAACATTGTCCCTGGGTGCCGATCATGTGATTGATTACACCAAAGAGAACTTCACAAAAAGCAGTAAGCGATACAATATCATTCTGGGAATTAACGGCAATTATCCGTTACTGGCCTACCGGAAAATGTTGTCCCGGGATGGGACCTTCGTCATGATCGGCGGTTCGCTATCGCAGATCTTCAAATCGCTTCTCTTTGGCCGGTTGATTTCTTTGGGATCAAAGAGAATGAAGTCCTTATCGGCCAAAGCGAACCGTAATGACCTGAAATTTCTGGCAGGGCTTCTAGAGAAAGGTGTCATCAAACCGGTAATTGAACGGCGATATCCACTTGAAAAGGCCTCAGAGGCAATGGATTACCTAAGCAAGGGACACGCGAAAGGTAAGGTGGTGATCCAATTAAAATCTCCGTAATTTTACAGGTGCAAAAAATTCATGATAAACTATCCTGTTCAGAATATAGAAGGGCTAGAAGCCAAACTACAAGCAAAACGAACATTCAAAACCAATTTTACCTGACATGGAAAAACTAATCTCCTGCTGTGGCCTGAACTGCGCCACATGCGATGCCAGAATCGCCACCATCGCCGATGATTATGAAATGCGCGTCAAAACAGCTGAGGCGTGGAAAGCTCAATTTAATGCACCGGACATTACTCCTGAAATGATCAATTGTACCGGTTGCAGGGAACCCGGTGTGAAATTCGGGCACGTGACTCAGTGCGAAATAAGGATATGCGCGAATTCAAAAGGATTTCAGACCTGCGGGGAATGTGAAATTTTAGAAACCTGCACCCTCGTCGGAAACGTCCACAAATTTGCCCCTGAAGCACTTCAGAATCTGAAATCACTGAATTGATACCATTCTGGATCGGGATACCTTCGGCAATCAGAACCGTAAACTGCCTCATCTTCCAGCTTCCTGAGCCCATTTTGTATCTCCGGATCCTGCATGAAAAGCTTCCAGAGCAGTCCCGAACGATAGTTCTGGATCATCACCACGATCGGTCCCTGGTCTATAGCCAGGTGGCTTTTGGCGTACCAGTTTTGTGCCTCGCTGAATCCATCCACAAAGCCGTATTCGCTCCAGATGTGGTCTCCGAGGTCATAATAGAAATGCAAGAGCGCCTGCATCGAAAATTCAGGAGTAAACGGAAAGGATGACAGTGCTTCTGTGGGCTGAATGACGCCGAAGTCTACCTCCGGGCAGTGAGCAGCATATCCTCTGTAACTGTCGCCGGCTGTCAATCCCCGGCAGTTTTCTCCATAGCTCTTCAACCTCTTATGAACGTATAATGCTCGAAGAAAAGCGGGCCTCCCCCATCGTAGTTGCCGAGTGGAAGAGGGATGCCATAATATGATCTGCCGTTTTTTAAAACCACTGCTACCTGTCAAGCTACCATCGTATACATCTTTTGAAATGGCATGATATGGAGAGGATGCCGTTATGATATACGTGATCAGGCACTCGTTCCACCCCCAGATCGGGAGGTTCATGTTAAAGTCGTTGTTGGGGCTCCAATGCTAGTATAGGTTTTTCTCATCGTTTTGATGGTCTTACCTGTTCGTCCGTCCATGAAATGGAGATAGATACCATGGAAGCAGTCTGCGTTAACCAGGAAATCGGCGATCTGAACAAGGCGGCGTACTGCCGTATCCCTGGCAATCCATCCCCTCTCCACTGCCACGATGGTGCCCATGGTGCCGAATCCCGTTCCCCCGGTCGCACAGGCATCCGGTCCGAAAGACGTCTTGCTGAAGTTGGGCACATCCCATGCTCCTGCGCTGGCACCGGCAGGCTTATCACAGATACCATGCTGAACGCGATCAGGATCTTTGTAAATATATTACTCATATACAATGTGTTGTAATGGTTAACCTGGCTCAATTATGCATAAAATTACGGTTTTGTATGAAATAAACATTTATCATTCATTGTTAATCCCTTACGGGGAATGATCATATCTGGATTGATCCATTGCGGCTACAATGCAACAATACTACCATACTTGAACCGTTACGCGGTAATGGGAAAGGCCGAATTCCCTTCCCTTGCCTATAGGGCAGTTAGTATCTAAACCGTTACACGGAAATGGATAAAACTATGGGACGGGATGAAATTAAACTTTTGCTTTGCCCGTAGGGCATCTAGTATTGTAGAATAAAACGAAGGATAATATTTTATTCCCCGTAGGGGATAAACATGGCTTCAAAATTTTCTATAGCCGTATCCTCACAACATTTTGCTTCAGTCCCAGCAGTGCCGTAAATTGATCCTTATCAACGACCGCCCCACCCTGGCGATAGGAATTTTTATCCAAGGTGAAGTGGATACTTGCACCATTGATTAAAATAGATTTCGGACTATAATTGCCATCTTTGATGGAATAGTTGAACCTGATCCTTCGGCCCAGAAAATCAACGGAAGCGGATAATCCGTCCAGCGAATTCGGCATAACGGGATCGATAATGACATTACCTTCCTCAATCCGCAATCCCAGCAGTCGTGTCACGACCAAACTGATAAAAATGCCGGGGCCGCTGGAGTACACCCGCCAGCCGCCTCTGAGGGTCATTTTCCCTGCAATGACGTCATTGTAGCATTCATCCGCTACATAACGATTCCTGAAGGCGACATCGGAACTGCTGTAATAACAGTTGGCTTGACGCACATCAGCGCATGGCACTATATCTCTATACCCGACCGGTATTGCCTGGCGCAGCGCTTTCACAAAAGCATCGGCTCTGCCGGTACAGGCAAGCGATTCTGCATAACGAATGTGCTCATGGACGTACATCAGCCCAATCTCCCGGCCAAAATGTGTGCTGCTTTCCGCCCTCTGGAAAAAATCCTGGATCCCTCCTTTATACCTCAGCGGACGATCCATCAGACGGGCCCCGTCCGGCCCCTTCAGATGTTGCTCAATAAGGTCAAGATGGTGCCGGGCCTGCTCCGCAGTGAAGATCCCGCTGAGAATACCACGCTCCATCGGCAAAATGCTGTAGTGGATACCGGTCTGCTTGTCTGACGGGTGAAGCAGTAAGCGTATGCTGCCGTTATCCTCCATCAGTCCATAACCTGCGACCACCCCATCTTTGATAAGATATTTATTGAAATCAGCCCTGATCCTATCGCAGATCGCAAGCAATTCACCTGCTTTTTCAGTTTCGCCTAACTTCTTATAGATATGATAGTAAGCGTTGAAGGCCTGGTAATTCATTTCCACCGTCCAACTGGAGATCATTCGCCGGGCCAACTCTCTGCTGACCGGCTGCAGTGAATCGTTCCAGTCGCCGCCGTCGAAGGGAACGAGTGCAGTGCCCGGGATATAGGATTGAATGATCATGCCGATCAGCCTGTCAACGTGTTCGCTCAGAGGTGTTCGTTCGGCAGGACCAGTTTCTTTTTCCTGGTAATATGGTAACCTCTCCTCCAGGATATGTAAATCACCGGTGATCTTTATATAATTCACCAGAGCGATGATGCACCAATAAAAGATGTCTCCGTGCGAACTGTCAGCCCGTATGCTAGGATAGCTATCGAACATCCACCACTGTGGCCAGCCTCCGTCGGGATTCTGATTGGAGAAAATGATCTTCAGCAACTGCTTCGCTTCGTCATATTTTTCCATGGTAAGCAGCATATCGATCGGGCCCTGTGCCACATCCCGTGTTCCCCAGGCTGCTCCGCTGAATTGTTCCAGCCCGTAAGGTGTTAGGAAATGAGTGAGCGCATTCATGCCATACCAGGGCATTATTTCCCGGATAACATCAATGTCTGGCTGCTCTCCGATCAGGGAAAGGTTCAAACTGAGATCATGCCACAATGAACGTGCATCCATGCAATCCGCAAGAAATTGCTTATCGGCGTCATCAATCCTTATGGCGTCATGCGTCGTGCATACCTCTCCGATGAAACTCATACAAAATCCGGAAGTCTGGTCCGCCCCTAGTATGAACAAAGGGCTGCCATGGCCATTATGATCAGGATACAACGCTCCATTACCAAGCAGATGAACACCGGCATCCGGTTTGTTCAGCACAATCCTGAACCGGGCCTGCGGAAAACTGCCTATTAACATACTTCCCTCCTTTGGCTTTACGGTGAACTCACCGGCAGAACTGCCAGGAGCCATGTACCATCCGTTCAGCGCATCGAAATCATGCGTAATGATCAGATTTAACGGCTCTCCCAGAAGCACATTAAAGTCCATATTAACCTGTGGAATGTTCCTGGATGTCCATGTCCGGACCTGAAGGCAGTGTTCCCCGTATTTATAGATCCAACGGCAATGATTCAATCCCATCTCAAAAGCCGAAGGAATTCCAAGCAGATAAAACCTCCCCTCTACCTCAGCAAAGATCCTCTGCCCTGCTTCCAGTCCCAGATTGAACTGACTCGTACAAATGGAAAGCAAAACGTTGAAATTTGTATTCCCCTGCGACAAATGGGAATTGAAGACACCCATTGCGAAGCATGTCGTTGACATGATGTTTTCATCAGGAATGTACCCGGATCCGGTCTGAAGGATATGTCCATGTGGTCTGTCAGCCATGATCTCCTTGGCACGAAGCACTACATGATCGTTCTGGCTGAAGAAAAACGACAACAACCTGGTGCCCTCCCATTCGCAGTGACGCCTGTCAGTACCAAAAAACCGTATCAGTTCATCCTCATTCAGGTCCTCGACTGGTAAAAAAGAAGATGTATTGAACAGGTTTCCAACCGGTATCTTCCACTGATCCGATAGTGGAACCGTTAGTTTATCGTCAAACTCGGAAATAAGCAAGGGCAACCGAAACAAGTCAGAACCGGAGGTTGCCTGTGGGTGGTCAGGCAAAAAAGTGGAAATAAAGACAGACCGGTGCTGTTCCCCGTCAGCCAGCCGGAATGGCTTTTCCTGCAATGCGATCACCGAAGATTCTCCTGCATATTCGCCACCAAGAATTTCATCGAGCAGGCCTTCCGGTTTACCGTTTTCACGGTATGTTTTTCCGTAGAACACCATGCCATCCGTACTGGCTGACAAGGCTCCGTTCCTGCATACCACCATCAGCCAGGGATTGCTCGTCGGTTCCTTCATGTTCTGGCGGCAGCAAACCACCGCACCGTACTGCATATCCTCCAGGATCCTCCGCTCAAGGTACTGGCTTACGTAATATTCATTGACCAGTCCATCCGAAGCTAGCTTTAACCCCACATCCTGAACGCATATCAGGTCAAGCTCCTTCGATTCCCCGGAGCGATGTGTGAGGTCAATGACGAATTGCCAGCTCAGGCTTTTTTCTGACAGGTGCAGGGCGACCTGGTACTCAATACCGTCCCAGCTGCCCTGTACATAATAGACATTATCCTTCACGAGGAACCAGCTGTCACTAGCCGGACCCAGGAGAACTTTGTATTCGATGTTTCCGGATCGGTTTCTTAAAAAAAGATTTGCACCGGATCTGGAAAACAGGGTCGCCGGCTTAAGGCTTATCCGGATGGGATGGGCTTCAATGCTTTTTATTAAGCCATTTTCCAGGAATTCAATGGAAAGGCCATGGGAATTTTTTATTTTCATACGTTCGGAATCCATGATCAGTTAAGAATCTGAATATTCAACCACAGAGGCGTAAGGAGGAAACACGGAGGCGCTCGGAGTTTTAATGTGATTCGACCTCTCCCCCGACCCCTTACCCTTGAAGGGGAGGGGGAGTAAGGGGAGGGGTAATCCAGAATAATTCCAGGTGTTTTCACCTGAACTTAAATTAAGTCCAGACACCAATCGGAATGAGCTGGAGTTCAAACCAATAAATTTCCTCCCTCCGTGCGCCTCCGAGTACCCTATGCGCGCCTCTGTAGTAAAAAATAAGATGCAATTTCAGGATTACAAATTCTTGACTTTTATGTTAAGAATAAATTCTTTCCTATGTATATGATTGTAATTTAATATAATACAATCATTCATTCGGATCATCTTCACCATATCTCCCTCAATTCCTGCAGAATCAAAGGCATTGATTTTCTCCCCTTCAAAAACGATCTCACCGGCCAGATCCCGGTCTCCAAAGAGCGTAATCTTTATCTTGCCATCAGCCATTTCAATTCCAAGGATATCAGAAGTTGTATGCAGAACTGTAATCCCGTCAGCGATAGGCATACAAAGCGGAGTAAGCACTCCGTACAGGGCCGGCCATACGATCTCTCGCCCGTCATAAGGTATCGAAACACGTTCACCATTTCCCGGACGGGTATAGGTAACGCTTCCCATCTGTTCCTCGTTATAGTAATTCCCGATGAAAAGGATAGCCGATCCAATATCGGTAAAGCGCTCTCTTACAGTAAGGTTCTCACTGGATGCAGACGCCTGCCTCAACCTGGCGCCCGACCGGGTCAGGATAGCCTCGTAAACGGGTCTATGTCCTTCGGTGTCGAAACCAAGCCAGGTTCCCAGATGGGTAATGGATCCCCAACCAACCGATCGGGTAAATCCGCACGCGTTGCCTTTGATGGTCCGGGCGATGACCTCCGCACCGAGAAGGGACTCTTCGGAATAAATGATCTGAGGGTTGGCACATTTGATATCATTCAAATCATAGATATCGATCAATGGTGAATCAATGACTTCTTTTCCCGACGGTTCCAGTGAAAGAGCCTCACGAAGGACAGTGCAGGGTCTTTGTGTCATCTCCCGGTCAGGCAGACAGGGGAAGATCACCAGGTTTCCGCCGCCTCTGGTATAATCCACAAGGGTTTGCTGATCCGCGGCGTTCATCTCATCAGTGCTGAATGCCCACACCTGGCGGTATTTAGCCAGTATACCGGAAGATGACTTGCTCAGATCCGCCATATCGTAATCCACATTGAGGATCTGCATCACTCTCAACAATCCATCAAAATAGGCCGGCCTGCGGATGCCGCTTGCCACAAACTGGAGCCCGGAAGCGCCTTCTTCAGGCCGCTCCAGCTCCGTTGCATAATATGGCGGATAGAACAGGACGCAGACTTCCGCCTTCCGCTCTGCTTCAACGATGATGGATTCAATAGTTCTAACCAGCTTGTTGATCCGTTGTACCAGCGTAAAAGAGCTGGTGCGCTGTCCTTCCGGAGTAAGCGGCGTGAACCAGTAGAATGTAGCGCCGGAATAACCCCTGCGTGCAGGATTTCTTCCCTGCGAGAACATGTAATAGTTCCATCCGGTCAGTCCGTTGACGATGCTCGCTTTGTAAAAAAGTTCCATCTCGCGGGGATTGGTGACCACATGGTACTCGCGGGACCCACACTGGAACTCTGCGGCAAACAAGGGCTTGTTTCCCTGCATGGCACAGGTGATATCGTTTATGATCCTGTCGTCATGCATATTGCGGTGGGATACGAACTCAGGGATATGGTCCACGCCGAAAATGATCTCGCTTTTTTCGCCGAACAGGTCATCGTACATGGTAATGTTGACAGGGAATTCATACCCGCTGCCGTAAATCCAGCCGGGCAGATTATGATAGAAGGGAACGGTCACACCTCTTTCGCGAGCCATCCTGGCCAGCTTTCTGAGGTAATCGCCATAATAGGTTCTCCAGAAGCAGTGCCATTCATAATCACGGCTACGGTCTGCCTTAGATTCATAGGGCAGCCTGCCGTCGGGTGGGAGTTCGATATGATTAAAATCCTGATAATCTGTATCCCAAAGCAAATTTACCTCATCAATGCCTGAATATTTTCCTCTCAGGTAGGTAATAAAACGGTCCCTGACCTCTCCGCCATAGTCTGCCTGGTGTGCCAGCCAGGAAAACACGCCAATCTCATTACAGACCTGCATCATGATGACCGGGCCGCCATTTGCGGTTTCCTGCTCACGGATGAAGGGCATGATCTGATCATACCACAAAGCGACCTTTCCCAGGTATTTTGGATGAAACAGGCTGACCCCATCGCTCTGAACGATTTCTCCTTTACGGTTACGCATTTTCACGTCATTCCCGAAACGTTGCAGGAACCAGTCTGGTAAACCGGCACCTCTTGTTTCGGCAAGGATAAACGGGCCGGGCTTTACGATGCAGGTCAATCCATGAGAATGACACCTCTCCAGCCATCCTTTCAGGTCACGTTCGGGACAGGATATACCGTCAAAATCGAACATACCCTCCTCCGGTTCATGCCACGCCCAGGTGATGTACGTACTGACTGTGGTCAGGCCAGCCTCCCGGGCTGCTTCCAGGTGCCTGTCCCATAGCTCGCGCCTGATCCTGAAATAATGGATCTCGCCGGAGTTGAGAAATACTTTCCTGTTATTGAGATAGAAATTACTGCCTTTTATTAGAAATGCCATCCTGATAGATTATTATCAATTATAAGTATGCCCCAAGGCAAGCCCGTGACCTGAGTTCCGTGGCACGTATTGGGGGATTTTCCCCTGTAATGGTCAAATACAATACACTCATTTTGACACAGCCTCTACATTAAACAGTTGCTCCATTTTCTTCTTTTAACCGCTCTGAATTTCTTTTTTCCAGCAGGTCCTTGATCTCGTGGGACCGCTTTTCCGTAAGTGAGTACCGAAGCAGAAAGAAAATGGAAAAGAGGCTCAGCAGCAAGGGCAAGCCGATCTCTACCACGCGCATCATCAGTAACGTATAAGGGGTCTGCTGGGTGATGGGCATCGTTTCTTTCTTCAAGGCACCCAGTTCCCTATCCAGGGTATCCAGGGACATGGCCGGGCTGAGGTTCACAATGCGGCCGTCGAGGACCGATATTTTCCGGATAAGCTCATCGTTATGCATTTTGCTGTGCTCTTTTCTCTGGTATCTTTTATCCAGAGATTTCAACTGAAGGTGGTACATCAGCTCAAATGAGCTCATCCTTGCTTTATCAGCTTTAATCTGAAGAGCCAGGGGGATGGCTTCTGCAGCAAGTGATTGGGCCAGGGAGTCCGTCGGCAGGGATCCAGCTTGTTCCAGACGTATCCCGAACTGCTCCAGCTGACCGATGTTCGACCTTGTAGAAGCCAAAATATAGGCCAGTTTATCTTTCTTTTGGGTTTGGTTTATCCCGGCTTTCTGATCAACCTGATTTTTCCGCGATTCCCTCTCAAGGTATTCAGCGTAATCTTTCGATTCTTCGAGTGCTTCCGAACACTGGTTCCTGATATTCTCCAGTACCAGGGTGGCCGGTCCGCTGATTCCCTGATCGCCCTTCAATGATTTGACACTGGCCTGATACTCCCCGATGCTTCCCTGCAGCTTATCGATCCTTGTGACCTGGATCTCATCGAACATAGTGAACACGATCAGTGCACCCCCGACAAAGCTTGCCAGCGCCGTACCCATCTTGATGAACCACCAGAAGATGGAATAAAAACTTCCCTCGGAACGGTATCCCCTCTTCAGTTCATCCTCATCGCAGATATCACCCACCATAGAAGAGCCTAGGGTGAAGAAGAACAGCATTCCGGCAGAAAGCAAAACCGTGGGGATGATAATCAGATAGGGGTAACTGGGATTGTAGCAGACAATCTTTGACAGCTGTGCCAGGCACATGAGAATAATGGAAATCGTCAGGGTATTCCGTTTACCCAGCTTCGGACTGATAAGATTGAGAGGGAAGACCGCGAGCACCCCGGTGATGGCCCATACGGTCCCGTTGATCCCGAGCATGGTGGCCCCGGCATCCTTATCTCCGCCAAATACATAAAAGATTGGTATGTACGATCCAAGCAGCTGGACGAAATTGAATCCCATGGCCAGGGTGAAGATCGTAAAGGTGAGCATAACGAAGTTTTTATTGGTGACGACCACCTTCATATCCTTCCAGAAGGGTGTCTTTTCATGTTTGGCTGCCTTCACAAATCCGGGTTCCCGCAATTTAAGGAACCACCAGAAAGAGAGGGGAATGATGAAAGCAGCGATCATGAGGCTTACGTAACGCATACCGTCAGCTTCGTTCCCACCCGGGCCCCGGAAGATCTCCAGACGGGCAAGCTTGATGAGCCATGGCGTGCTCATGGCGAACAGGTTGCCGACGAAGCTCTTGGCACTGAATAGGCGTGTCCGGTAATGGTAATCGGTTGTCAGCTCCATGCCAAGAGCTCCGTGAGGGATCTCAAAAATATTGACGGCAGTGAAAAACAGGAGCAGGGCGATGAGGATATAGACCAGCTGGAATGCCTGAAATCCCGATTCAGTTGGGAACCACGTCTGTACCATATCCCCCTTCGGTATCCACCAGATGACGACGAAGAACAGTGCCACCAGCAATCCGCCGATCAGCAGGTAGGGCCTGCGCCTTCCCCACCGTGTTCTCGTATTGTCCGAAAGATGGCCGATGATCGGATCGGAAATAGCATCCCACAACCGGGGGATGATCAGGATGAGCCCCAGCCAGAAGGCACTGAGGCCCAGGCTGATATTGCCCATCAATCCCACCATGATCCCCGCAATGTTGAAAAGAGCAATGGGGATGATCCCTCCGGCCCCATAAGCCGCCAGCTGAGAAAATTTCATCCTGTCTGCAGGTCTTGTTGCAACCGATGCTCCGTTTTCCGCTTCTTTCATATCAAGTCACTTATGAAAAATAGGACTATGGTCAAGAATTTTCTTTCGCTAATAATGAATTGTCACTTCTGCCGGAATCTCTTTCACAGAGATTTCCCTTTCATTGTAACTCTTTATCTCCACCCCGTTGACCATCACTTTCGCTGGCATCTTCGATCCATTGAAGTTCTTGATCCTGATCCCATTCTTAGGAAGGTTGAGATCACCAAATATAGAAAACCTGTACATATTGTTTTCTTTTTTGATAAAATAAGAGATCTCGCCGTAATAGGTTGGCAGGTTTTCGACGGACATGCCCTCTGGCGCGTCGATCCAGTTCTGGTACAGAGCCGAAGCCAGCACGAGCGACTGGTCGTACTCATTTTCGTAAACGAACATGGTCCTGATGGCGTTGAGGAAATCACTTCCGCACCAGGTATGAGGCATATCGCCTATATACTGCGGAGTGCGGTAATCTTTCCACACCACTTCCGCCCAGTGATACCATCCCTGTGGCCGCTGGTCGTTCAGGAAAAATTCGATCAGCTCATGAGCCCTTTCCGGCTGGTCGAGGATGATGAATGAACCGATCAAACGGTTCTCATACGGCGTGTAGTTGATCCAGTCAATCTTTCCGTCCCTCCGGTTCCTGAAAAACTCGTAATACCTGTCAAATGTGTTGTATACCTGCGGTTTGGGCAGGTTGTTCAGTTCATTGCAGGGAGTCAGCACGATGGTGGTGGAGGTGGCGTCAAAATCGCCAAGCTCAACGCAACCTGGAATGTAATCGATGTTTTTATACTTCATGGCGAGGTCCAGCGAATGGTAGAGGTTATCCCTGAACGTATCGCGGACTTTTTCCAATCGTTCCTGGTTTTCTTTTTCCCCAAGGATTTTCTGAATCTCCACGGCATCTTTCAGTCCCTTCATGATAAAAAAATCATCCCAGTAGGAGTGCATGGGCTTTGCAGAATATCCCTCATGACTGATGGATTCGGGCACCAGTCCGTAATGGGCCCGAACGCTGTCGTTACCATATTTATAATGATCCGTCGAGCGTTCTGCAATCAAGGATTCGGTGAATTCCACCGCCTTCAGGACATTTTTGTTCTTTGACCGGAGAAAAGCCGTATCCTGCGTGAAGTTGAAATACTCACGGATCAGGTAGATGAATTGGCCGTGGCTGTCGTTTTCCGGCACCGGATCAGGACCCCTCGCATCCACCACGCAGGGTACCTTGCCATTCTCGTACTGATGATCCGCATACCATTCGATGAAATCCTTTACCTCCGGCACAATACCGGATTTCAGAAGAGCCGATGAGGTCAGCGCGCCGTCGCGGATCCAGCTGCGCTCATAAGAGCGGGAACCGGGCTGAATTCCCACCCTGTCCCTGTTGACTAAAATATAGGCCAGATTCGATTGATAGGTTTTGATCATTCTATCGGCAGATTCCGGCAGGTTAAATTTAATATGCCCGACCTTCTCTTTCCAGAATGCAATCGTTTTATCGAATTCATCAGAGAAATGTTCTTCACCTCTGCCCTCACTGACTGACTGCTGGGTATAGAACGGGATGGTCACAAAAAACCACGTCCGCTCACCGGGGTGCAGATGCATTGAGTATTTCATAATGCCACTCGCCAGTCCTTGCTGATCCACTACAGCCTTTCCCTGAGGCATGATCCCATTTCGTAACAGATCAACCACGTTACCCTCATCGAAACCGGCCACTCCGAAAGAGTCATAAGGCTTCCACGATGTCACTACTTTATCGTCGACAGCGATGTTGCCGTCTGTCAGCTCCCGTAGAGACGTAATTTTTCCGGCACCGCCGGCCAGATTTAAAAACTGGTAGTACGGATTGACCTGGAAAGGGCGTATCAAAAGGTAAAACTCAAAGTCCATTGGCTGATACGACAAATTTTCTAATTCGTACCGGATCACGAGAACGGAATTTCTGTTGGCCGTTCCGCCGGCGGATACGCCTGTCTCGAAGTTCAGGTCATTGAAATGCCAGGTGACCGATGGGACAAAGCTGAATTCCCCATGTTCATCCGAAAGACCCATGGACTGTGTCGCTTGAACATTGTTCCAGGTATAGAGCGAGTCGCCCCTTTTAATCATCGGTTCAATGGAAAACAGTGCCTTGTCCACTTCAACCATGCCCTCTTCATTGATCATGGCTTCCTTTACATCACTGTTGACACCGGCGATCGTCCAGTAGGAAGCCTGCTCCAGGAAATAGCGGGGATAATTGCCTACGGGTGAGCTTTTGGCCGCATAGATCAAAAACTCATTTTTCGTCAGGGAATTATTAATATTCAGAAATCTCATCTCACGGATCCCGAATCCTTTTTTAGAATGACCGGCTTTCAGATCCATTTTAAGATACCTTGCTTCGGCTTCGGGCAGCCTGATAAAACTGACGTCGCCACGGTTGGATGCGACCGAATAAACTGTTTCCCATTGATCACCGTCATCCGATAATAAGATGTCAAAACATTCAGCATAATAACCTTCCAGCCAGTCGATTTGCATGCCGCCGAACTCCCGCTTCATTGTGAAATCAATAACAAAAGATTGATCCTTTACACCCCTGCTCAGCCAGTACGTAGAGCAGGAGTGATCGGCCACTGAAGCAGGAGACCGCTTTTTTACCCTGGATGAAGCTGTCGCTGATGGTGCGGGGTAGAATTCTCTTTCTGGCGGAAGTGGCTCAAACTTCAGATCATCAAGCCAGATCGTGCCTTTGCCACCCACAAAAGAGGCAATCGTAAACTCGATCCGGTCAACGCGTTTTATGGTCTGGTCGGAGGTCAGTCCCCAGGCGAACTGGATGTGTCTTTTCTTGATGCGAATCTTTTTCCACTCTTCCGGAAAATCGTAGTTGCGGTTATTCACCCACCAGACATTGTTGCCGGTGCTGTCGATGAATTTGATCTCGAAATTATTGGCAGGCGATTCGGCTTTAACATAGAAGGAAAACTCGTAGTTATCAGGGAGATCCACCGGGAATAACTTCTGGATCCCGCCGTAGCCGGTGCCTTTTGTGAAATCATAATCAAAGCGGATCGCATCGCCGGTCAACCCTTTTTCGTTGGAGAGGCTGACGGTGACTCCGTCGGATTTGTTGAATGACCAGCCCTCCTTGTTCTCGAAATCATCCAGGGTCCTGACCTGGGCATTAAGCATGGTGGTCATAGTGATCAGCAGAACGAGAAAGACAGTGTTTCTGATTATCATGAACTTCATAATTGTTTTAATGTCATAAATCAATGAAATCGACAGAATTTACTCATTTACCCCTCCCCCGTCGGGGCTGTGTCAAAATACGATTTAACCCTGGAGTGCACGGAGGGTTCACGGAGATCCCGGAGTTTAAATAACTCGTTATCAGTCCTCTGTGTTCTCCGTTCTCCTCCGTGATCTCTGTGGTTTGATAAAAAACATTCATTTTGACACAATCTCGTGCAGGGGTGGGAACACTAAACCTCAGTGCGCCTCAGTGACGAACCTCCTTCGCCTCTGTGGTAAATCATCCCTATCAGCACCCGCCAACGATTCTTACTGCAAATATTCGTATCCCAGCCTTGCCAATCCCTTCTGGATGATTGGATCCTGCATCACATAGTTCCATACCAGTCCGGTCCGGAAATTCTCGATCATGGTCATCATCGGGCCCTGGTCAATGCCAATGAAATCATCGTCGATCCAATTGGCCGTCATGTTGAAAGAGTCATAAAAGCCATACCTGCCCCACAGTTTCCCATCGTAGGCCGAGAGCATCCATTCAGCAGTCGGCAGCACGATCTCCGGGGCAAAGGGAAGCGATGAAAGCGGCCCGTAAGGTGCAATCGTACCATCGTCAAAATAGTTATAATCCGGTCCGCTGGTACCCCTGCCCGCATACCCCAGGAATTCCCTGTCATCGAAATTATACTTCTCGGTCGGCCCGTCGCATGCGGTGATCCCCCAGCAGAGCGAATCATAGCCAATCCAGCCTTTGGGATTCTCGATGGCATATTGCCGCTGGACATAAGTCGCCCGGCGGGAATTCTCAAAATAATCAATGCCTTTTTCCTTCATGTAAACATCCGCCAATCCCCGGTAATCAATGAACGCCTGTGAGAACTGGTGTCCGAACAACGGGGGAAAGGCAACATGAGAAAGCCCCTCATAGGGCGTGTTCCATTTGTAGGTGCTCAGCCACGACTGGTAGCTTCGTTCTACGTTTTTTATCCCCGTTCCGGCTGCCAGTACATAGAGGAACAATCCCTCGTTGTAACCGCTCCAGCCAAAATCGAGCAATCCTTTTTCCGGGGTCCAGGCCATGGATATCGTATACGGATGTTTACCGGTGGATGGCATTTCCAGGAAATCCCATTCCATTCGGCCCAGGAGTGCAGCTGCCAGTTGCCTGATCTGATTCTCCACATCATTATTCAAGTTAAAGTAATTTCGGGCAAAGAGGACACCCATCATCAGCAGTCCGGTATCGATCGACGAAAGTTCACAGTTCCATTCCCGCGTTCCGGTTCTCATGTCAAGAAAATGGTAATAAAATCCCTTATACCCGGCGGCTGCCGTATCCGGGCTCTGGACGGAACTGGCAAAGAATCTCAGTATATTCAAGGTGATTTTCGCTGCCTGTTCCCGCGTGATCCAGTTCCTTTCCGCACCGATAGCAAAGCAGACAATGCCAAATCCGGTGGAGGCAATGCTCGCCGGCGCCCAGGCAGCTGCACGGTCTTTGACAATACCCCATTCAGGATGATGTTCATTCAGAAAGAACAAAAAAGTTTTATGCTGGATCGAATCAAGCATGGCTTCCTCATCCGGTGTCAGTGGATAGTCTACCTTCCCGTCGGACTGGTAGTTAATCAGTGAAGGTTTTGGTGCACAGGCTGTAAGGAAAAAAATGAGGGACAAAAATGCAATGCTGGTCTTACTGCTCGCTTTCATGGGGATACGGTTGAACGGTTTTTAATATGTTGTAAAAATAATAAAGTAAACGGTGAATACATGAAAGTTTTTGAATCTAAAGCATCATCTCGGTGAACCGGCAGAATGCATATATTTGCACTTCGTTAAACAATATTAGACACATGAAAATTGCCATCGTCGGAAGCGGATACGTAGGACTGGTCACCGGGACCTGTTTTGCGGAAGTGGGCATTGATGTCGTTTGCGTCGACATCGACCAGAAGAAGATCGAAAACCTTAAAAAGGGTGTCGTCCCGATCTATGAACCCGGGCTGGAAGAGATGTTGCGCCGCAATATGCAGAAAGGCCGTCTCTCGTTTACAACGGTCATCACTGAGGCACTCACGGATGCGGAAGTGATCTTCATTGCTGTAGGTACACCGCCCGGAGAGGACGGAAGCGCGGATTTGAAGTATGTGCTGGCAGTTGCCCATGAATGCGGCCGGCACATGAACGACTATTTGCTGGTTGTTACCAAGAGTACCGTACCGGTCGGTACCGCCGCTATAGTGAAAAACGCCATTCAGGAGGAGCTTGGCAAGCGGAATGCATCGATCCCGCTCGATATCGCTTCTAATCCTGAATTTCTGAAAGAAGGGGCTGCCATCGAGGATTTCCTGAAACCGGACCGTATCGTCATCGGGCTTGATTCTCCAAGAGCCGAAGAGATCATGAAAAAGCTGTACAAACCATTCACGCTGAACGGGCACCCGATCATTTTCATGGATATCACCTCTGCCGAAATGACCAAGTACGCAGCCAACTCCATGCTTGCCACCAAGATCAGCTTCATGAACGATATTGCCAACCTTTGCGAAATTGTAGGAGCAGATATCAATATGGTTCGTAAGGGAATCGGATCCGACACCCGCATTGGCCCCAAATTCATCTATCCCGGGATTGGCTATGGGGGTTCATGTTTTCCAAAGGATGTCCAGGCCCTGGTCCGCACAGCACATGAATTCGGCTATGAGCTTCGTGTTCTCAAAGCTGTCGAGGCTGTGAACAAGGATCAGAAGCTGGTTCTTTTCAACAAGATCATGAAGTATTTCAAGGGCAACCTGAACGATAGAACCATTGCACTGTGGGGATTGTCATTCAAACCCCATACCGACGACATGCGGGAAGCACCTTCCGTTGCGATCATTAAGAAACTGCTGGAAGCAGGCGCAACTGTCAGGGTCTACGATCCGGTTGCCATGAGCGAAGCCAAACACCACCTGGGGGAGAGCATAACCTATTGCGGAGATCAGTACGAAGCTCTTATTGATGGCGATGCCCTAGCCATGGTCACCGAATGGCCCGAATTCAAGTTCCCAAACTTCAGCGTGATGAAGAAGCTCATGAAAACTCCTGCCGTGTTCGACGGACGCAATATCTATGACCGGGCAGAAATGAAACGCAACGGATTCGATTATTTTTGCATTGGGATCGATACCACGAAATGAATGCTATTTGATGAATTCAATCCTTCATCGTCATGATTAAAAAGAAAGTACTCGTTACGGGTGGAGCCGGTTTTGTCGGATCGCATCTGTGCGACCGTCTTTTGGCAGACGGCAATGAAGTGATCTGCCTGGACAATTATTTTACAGGACAAAAGCAGAATGTGGTCCACCTGCTCGACAATCCCTATTTCGAGATGATCCGTCACGATGTCACCATGCCCTTCTTCATTGAGGTCGATGAGATCTATAACCTTGCCTGTCCAGCCTCTCCCATCCATTACCAGTACAATCCGATCAAGACGATAAAGACTTCCGTAATGGGAGCCATCCATATGCTCGGTCTGGCAAAACGGATCAAGGCAAAGATCCTGCAGGCATCCACCAGCGAGGTCTACGGTGATCCGCAGATCCATCCGCAGGTAGAGTCCTACTGGGGCCATGTCAATCCCATCGGGGAACGTTCATGTTATGACGAAGGAAAGCGTTCAGCAGAAACACTGTTTGTGAATTATCACAAGCAAAACAACGTGAAGATCAAGATCGTACGTATCTTTAATACCTACGGACCGCGCATGCATCCAAACGACGGAAGGGTTATATCCAATTTCGTCGTCCAGGCGCTGCAAAACAAGGACATCACCATTTACGGCGATGGTACCCAGACACGAAGCTTCCAGTACATCGACGACCTGATCGAAGGAATGGTACGGATGATGGCATCGCCGCAAGAGTTCACCGGTCCGGTGAATATTGGCAATCCGAACGAATTTACGATCAATGAACTGGCAGCCAGGGTGATCCGGCTCACCGGCTCCAGGTCAAAGATCGTCAGAATGCCCTTGCCACCGGATGATCCGATGCAGCGCCAGCCGGATATCACGCTCGCAAGAAAAGAACTGAACTGGTCGCCAAAGATTGAGCTGGAAGAGGGCCTGATCAAAACCATCGAGTATTTTAAGAGCATCCTTTGACACCGTAACATTCTTGGTCGACCAACCTCACTTCCTCTGCATACTAATTCAATGTGAGTTATTTTGTTAGTAAATAAAAACGGTTACAGAATTATTAATTCATGTAACCGTTGATATTTCCGTGAACCCGGAGGGACTCGAACCCCCAACCTTCTGATCCGTAGTCAGATGCTCTATCCAATTAAGCTACGGGTCCTGAAACCGCCTGCAAAGGTAATACAATTCCTCCATCCTGTATTCTTCATCCTACATTTTTCATGGTTCAGGTTGCAGGTTACAGGTTGCGGGTTGTATAACTATAATAACCATGAATGAGGCGAGGCGCTCCCGACTTTCGTCGGGACGCCGAGCAAATGACCACGAATGACAATGACTGACTTTATCTTACCTTTGTGCAAATTTATTCCATGACGGATCATTCCCGCTATATCACCGATGATTCCAGCAGCTCATTCTTCCTGTATGAATGGCTACCAGACGATCCTGCATCTATAAAAGGCATCGTGCAGATTGTTCACGGAATGATGGAACATGCCGGCAGATACCTTCCACTGGCAGAATACCTGACAGCAAGGGGTTTCGTTGTCATAGCAGAAGACCATCCCGGACACGGAAAAACGGCTTCCAGCCCTAAGGAGCTGGGTCATCTCGAAGGCAGAAAAGGATGGATGGCAATCCTTGATCAGATGCACCTGATAATTTCTGATGCGAAAAAACGTTTTCCCGGAAGGACATACATCCTTCTGGGCCACAGCATGGGATCCATGCTGGCAAGACATTTTACCATCCTGCACGGAAACATGCTGGATGCACTTATTCTTTCCGGTCCTGACGATACGGCCAGGCCGCTGATATGGGCAGGCCTGACACTTTCCAATGGCTCCGGCATGATCTACGGCCGCCATTACAGGAACCGGATGATCAACTACCTGACATATAAAACCTTAAACCGATATTTCAAGCCTAACCGCACAGCGTTCGATTGGCTCACAACAGATAATGATCTGGTTGATATTTATTTAAAGGATCCGATGTGCGGTTTTCCATCCACATCCGGCTTCTACCAGGGTATGTTCCACGGGTTGAAGATCATCAATCAAAAGGATTCACTGGGAAAAATCCCTGATCAATTGCCTGTTTTGATCATCAACGGCAAACATGATGCGGTGGGAAAATTTACAAAAGGGCCTCAGAAAATTGCACGCCAGCTCAGGGAGGCTGGACTGAGGGATGTCACGGTCAGGACCTATCCTGAAGGAAGACATGAGATGCACAATGAAAGGAACCGCATGGAGGTCTTTGCGGACCTGGCAGGATGGATCGAAATGAAAACAGGTACCACCTGACACCATTAAACTTAATCCGTCAATCATGACTCCCGAGGATATCATCAGAAAATATTACCCTGAAGGGTCGCTCTCCTTTAATTATCTGTTCCTCCACAGCCAGAAAGTTACGGAAGCAGCCCTCCGCATTGCCTCCCACAATCCTTTCCTGAATGCGGACATGGAAATCATCCGCTGGTCGGCCATGCTCCACGATATTGGAATTTACATGACCCAGGCTCCGGAGATAGGATGCACGGGCCCTTTCCCCTACCTTGCCCACGGATACCTTGGACGGGAGCTCCTGGAAAAGGAAGGACTGCACGATATTGCACCGGTGTGTGAACGGCACATCGGGGTGGGAATCACCCTGAGGGACATTATTGCTTATAGCATGCCCCTGCCACACCGGGAAATAGTTCCCGTGACGATCGAGGAGAAGATCGTGTGCTATGCGGACAAGTTCTACTCGAAAAGCGAAAAATACCTCACCACTCCAAAGCCTCTTGATCAGATCCGGAAGAAGATCCGAAAATACGGAGAGGATAAGATTGCGGTCTTTGAAGAGTACGTCACGTTATTTGGCGCTGAATATCTCTATAAATAACCATTAATGATTATTCATTCAGGCCTTACCACAATGAGAAAGAAGTTACTGTAGTGGATAGATGACTCAATGTCCGGTAGTATACACCTCCACCCCGGCAATGAACGTCTTCATCACGCGCGCTTTCAGGATATCATCTTCCGTGCACTTCATGACATCCCTATCCAGCACCACCAGATCAGCCCATTTGCCGGATTCGAGGCTTCCTGTTTCCTTCTCCCGGAAGCTCCCCATGGCAGCCCATACCGTCATCGAACGAAGGGCCTCTTCGCGTGTCAGGGCATTTTCCATCTGGAAACCGCCCTCGGGAAATCCTTCATGATCCTTACGGACAACGGAAGCATAAAAGGTGTAGAGCGGACGTATGTCTTCGATCGGGAAATCGGTACCATTGGGCAGCCAGCCGTTCTCCATGAGTAACTGACGATAGGCATAGGCCCCTTTCATCCGTTCACTTCCAAGACGCTCCGCAGCCCACTTCATATCTGACGTGGCATGTGTGGCCTGAATAGAGGGGATGATGGAACAGCGGCCAAACCTGCTGAAATCATCAGGATGCACCACCTGCGCATGCTCTATCCTCCACCGGCGATCGTTCTTTCCCTTAAGAACGTCCGCATAGGTCTGAAGCATGAAGCGAACGGCTGAATCTCCTATTGCATGCGTATTTACCTGATAACCATGTTTATAGGCTCGTTCACAGATGGAATTGTAATAATCAGGTTCATGAACCATGAATCCTGCCTTCCCGGGTGCATCGGAGTAGGGCTCAAGCAGGCAGGCCCCCCTCGATCCCAGCGCTCCGTCGGCGTACAACTTGATGGAGCCCACCCTGAGCTTATCGGTCTGATACACGCCTTTAGGCAAATAGAATTGCAGATTCTCCTCATCCGGATTCAGCATGGCATCCACGCGGAGTTTGATCTCATCTTTAAGCTGAAGCGAGTCAATAAGCTCGATATTCTGCCTGTCCAGTCCTGCATCCCCGACCATGGTCAACCCGGCTGCCAGGCAATTCTCCTGGGCCATCAGCAGGGCTTCGGCCAACTCCTTCTTTGTAAGGGGTGGGATTACGGCCGATACCATATCCATGGCATTATCCAGCAGGATACCGGTCATCTTTCCATCCTTCACCTCCACCTCCCCTCCCCTGACGGATGTACGGACGCTAATTCCCGCCCTTTTCAGTGCTTCGGAGCTGGCCAGCGCCGCATGGCCGTCAATCCTCCGGATATAGACCGGCACACCTGGAAACAGGCTGTCCAGCTTTACATTGTCCGGAAACTCCTTCACGGGCCAGTCATTCTGGTCCCATCCCCTTCCCAGCAGCCACTCCGAAGGATAGGCACGGTAATGTTCACTGAGCCTCTCAAGGACCGCTTCAAATGACCTGGTCCTGTCCAGATCTACGTTCTGGAGTAATTTCCGCCCATACCCGACAAAATGGCAGTGCGCATCTATAAAACCCGGCAGGATGCACATCCCCGCCATATCATGCTGTTCCCTCGCAACATATTGCCTCCGGATCTCCCGGTAAGATCCAGTGGCAAGGATCTTACCATCCCTGATGGCGATGCTCTCTATGATGGAGAAAGTGGAATCGACAGTGTAAATGGTTGCATTGGAAAGGATCAGGTCAGCTTCAGTTTTCATCTGTGTACAGGAAAATAATATCGTTACAAAAATCAGGAGAACGCAATTTTTCATCATCTAATCTGCGTATGGTTAGGTTTCAAAAATAATTATTAAAAGCCAATGGTGAATTATTAATTCTTTTACTGCTGCACAATTTCGTAAATGATTCATATATTTGTTCATTCTAAACCGAAAGAATATGTTGAAAAAGATCTTCACCCCACGGATTATCTATATTGCGGGGATCATCCTTGCAGCAGCCCTTTTCAGGCTGGTGCCCCACTGGCCTAACTTTACGCCGGTGGCAGCCATCGCACTGTTTGGAGGAGCCTGCCTGAACAAAAGATACCTCGCCTTCCTGATCCCTTTGACGGCACTGTTTATCAGTGACCTTATCCTGGGATTCCATGGCATGATGGGGTGGGTCTACACGGGATTCATTATTACTGCCTGTATCGGACTGCTTTTAAAGAAACGCATCACACCTCTTACTGTAACCGGAGCCTCCCTGCTTTCGTCCGTGATCTTCTTTCTTCTGACCAACTTCGGTGCATGGATCGCCAGCCCAATCTATCCGGATTCCTTCGCCGGACTGGTCGAATGCTATGTGGCTGGACTGGCCTTCTTCCATGACGGCAGTTACGGCATCTCCTTCTTTATGAATGAGATCCTTGGGAGTCTTTTCTATAATACGATCCTGTTCGGAAGCCTGTACCTGGTGAGCAGGCGGTTCCCTGCACTGGCAAAAGTATAATCTCGGAGCTGGACGTAAATAACCATGAATCCTGTCTTTACCCGCCGCAGCATACGGAAGTTCACACGTGAACCCGTTTCCGGTGAACAAGTTGAGCTACTGCTGAAAGCCGGACTGTGCGCTCCCTCGGCACGCAACAAGCAGCCCTGGCACTTTATTGCTGTAACGGACCATGACCAGCTGGACCGGATCCCCCGTTATCATCCCTATGCTTCGATGGTGCCGGAGGCGACACTGGCTATCCTCGTCTGCGGCGACCTACAGATGGAAAGTGAGATCGGTTTCATCGCACTGAATTGCGCAGCCGCCACCGAAAATATTCTCGTGACTGCTGCAGACCTGGGCCTGGGATCCGTATGGCTGGGTGTCTACCCGAGAGAGGAAAGAATGGCCGGCATGAAAGAACTGTTCAGCTTACCGGACCATATCGTTCCCGTTTCCCTGATCGCTGTTGGTCATCCTGCAGAACACAAACCTCCCAGAAGTGATTTTAACTGGAACAAAGTCAGATACAACCAATGGTAGCGCTTTAATGGATTCTCCGTTTGTCAGTGCTTTATGTCAGAAAAAAAGGTATTTTTGTACAACATACCCTGATCATGGCTTTTAAATTCTTCCATACTCCAAAACCAAAGCAATTCGAATTCAAGCCAAGGTATTACGATCCCAAAAAGGAGGAGCTGGAGCAGCGGAAAAGAGAACTGGGACTGTCGGATTCGAGCGATCCGGAACTGAGACTCAGATCACAGATGCAACAACGTTGGAGAAGTGAACGCAAAGAGGCCAGGAAGAAGTCCGGCACCCAGAGGCTGATCATCTTCATTCTGCTTGCCCTTGTTCTGATATACCTTCTATTTCTGAGGAAATAATGGCTGATATCATCCAGTTATTGCCCGATGGGGTCGCAAACCAGATCGCTGCCGGAGAGGTGATCCAGCGGCCTGCATCTGCTTTGAAGGAACTCATCGAGAACTGCATCGATTCAGGTGCCACCGAAATTCAGGTCATCATCCGTGATGCCGGCCGCACCCTTATCCAGGTGACGGATAACGGCTGCGGCATGAGCCCGACCGACGCCATGATGTCGTTTGAACGGCATGCAACTTCCAAGATCAGGCAAGCGCAGGACCTGTTCGCCATCCGCACCATGGGCTTCAGGGGCGAGGCCCTCGCCTCCATCGTAGCAGTCGCCCAGGTCGAAATGAAGACAAAACGTATGGAAGACGAAACCGGGACCTGCATCCGGATCGAGGGTTCACAACTGAAGGACCAGTCACCCTGTGCCTGCAGCAACGGCACTTCCATCGCAGTCAGGAACCTCTTTTTCAACGTTCCGGCACGGAGAAAATTCCTGAAATCCGACCAGGTCGAGTTCCGTAACCTCATGGAAGAATTTCAGCGCATTGCTATAGTAAATCCTGAGCTGTCATTTTCCTTTTATAACGACAACAGGATCCTGTACCAGCTGCCTGTCTCCAACCAGAGAGCCCGCCTGGTCAATATCTTTGGTGCACCCTACAATGAACGGCTGGTGCCTGTCACGGAACAGACAGACGCGGTAAGGATCAGCGGCTTCATCGGCAAACCTCAGTATGCCAGGAGAACCCGCGGCGAGCAGTACTTTTTTGCCAACCGCAGATACATCCGTCATCCCTACCTCCATCACGCAGTTGAGGAAGCCTACCAGGAACTGATCCCGGAGGAAGCATTCCCCTCCTATTTCATCATGCTGGAAGTGGATCCCTCCAACATCGACGTCAACATCCACCCCACTAAGATCGAAGTCAATTTCCTGCATCAGCAGATCATCTATACCGTCATCAAGGCGGCCATCAAAAAAGCACTGGGTCTCCACAACCTAACCCCTTCCCTCGATTTTGAACAGGAACCCGGACTGCCATTCGATCCCGCCTCCCACAAGGGAGTGATCAGGCAGCCGTCGATCACCCTTAATCCTGACTATAATCCATTCAACAGGGGCGCGGCCGCCGGCAAGCCACCGGAAATACGCAGGCAAGCTGTCTCTGGCTGGGAAAAACTTTATGACGCTCATGATCAGGAACCCATCGATACGAGCCCTATTTTTCAAGCACATGATCTATATCTTGTGAGCAGCGTCAAGTCAGGTATTCTACTTGTCGACCAGCAGGCAGCTCACGAACGGATCCTGTTTGAGCGGTATATTCTGCAGTTTGCCCAAAAGAGATCCGCCTCCCAGCAGATCCTTTATCCGCAGACCCTGCATCTTTCCCCGCAGGATTTCGAGCTCATGGCATCCATCCTGGCCGAGATCCGTCATATTGGTTTTGAGATCAGCGAGTTCGGAAGAAACATGTACATCATTACCGGGGTTCCCGCAGGGATGGAAAACCAGAATATTGAAGAGCTCATCGATGCGGTGCTTGAAAATTTCAAAAAGAACAAAGAAGACCTGGTACAGGATAAAAAGATTAATTTTGCACGCTCTCTATCGCGGCAACAGGCGTTGAAACCGGGCAAAAAGCTTTCCGAAGAGGAAATGAACAATCTGATCGGTGAATTGTTTGCCTGTGACGCTCCGGAACTGGCGCCCGATGGAAGGAAGACCTTCGTCATACTGCCATTCGACGAGCTGGCCCAGCGATTCAGGTAAGAGAGACAAGACGCTATGGCATACGAACAATACAGACCAACAGGATTCAGGGTACTCCCGCCGATAGTAAAGAACCTGATCATCATCAACGCCTTGATGTTCATTGGAACCTACGCTGTGGGATATACATTCGACATTAACCTGGTCGACTATCTCGGACTTCATTATGTTCAATCCGAAAAATTCAATCCTTTTCAGTACATCAGCTATATGTTCATGCATGGGGGCTTTACCCATATTTTCTTTAATATGTTCGCCCTCTGGATGTTCGGCAATGTACTGGAAAATGTGTGGGGAGGGAAGCGTTTTCTCACATATTATATGATCACGGGTATCGGCGCAGCCCTGATCCAGACGTTTGTGACATGGCTTGGATTCAGGGGGATCGAAGCAGATGCAAATGCTTATTTTGCCTCTCCCGGCCCGGATGCCTTCGTCGCCTTCGTCAAAGAACATTTCCCGCTTTACTATAACCAGATCAGTGGATTTGCAGCTTCCTGGAACCTGAATCCTTCGGATTCAAGCATGATCCATAATTCATTCTCATACATCAATGATCTGATATCACTGAAAAGGGATATCCCGACCGTAGGCGCTTCCGGTGCAATCTTCGGCGTGCTGCTCGCGTTTGGGATGATGTTCCCCAACTCTCTTCTCTATGTATTTTTCGCCATACCCATCAAAGCGAAGTATTTTGTGATGATCTACGGTGCTCTGGAGATCTATCTGGGGATCGCCAATAATCCAGGCGATAATGTAGCGCATTTTGCTCACCTGGGTGGTATGATCTTCGGCTTTCTCCTGATCAGATACTGGTCCAAACATCCCCGGTACCGCTAGAACCATGTCAGCGTATTACTCTTCCCCCTTCGATTCCCTCCGGATTTTCTTTAAAAGAAGATCCGCCCTGGCAAACCTGATCATCATCAATGTCGTCGTCTTTCTCCTGGTCAACATCGTCAACCTGTTTCTCTGGTTATTCACCATCACCATCGAGTTGGAAGGGATTGCCGGCGCAACAAGGATAACGCGCTGGCTGGCCGTGCCTTCCCACCTGGATGCACTGGCACAGAAACCCTGGACCCTCTTCACGTACATGTTCACCCAGGAAAGCTTTTTCCACATCCTGTTCAACATGATCATACTATATTTCGGCGGACGTATCTTCATGGAATACCTGGATGAAAAACGACTGGTAAACACCTACATATGGGGAGGGCTGATCGGTGCGGTGTTCTACATCGCCGCATTTAACATTTTTCCCGTCTTCCGTGAAAGTGTCGTCCTTTCCGTCGCCCTGGGTTCCTCGGCCTCGGTGCTTGCTATCCTGATCGCCATCGCCACCTACGTCCCAGATTACAGCGTACACCTGCTGTTCATCGGCAGAGTGAAACTTAAATACCTAGCCATCGTCTTCGTGCTGCTGGATGTGCTCAGCATCAACAAGGGCAACCCCGGAGGCCACATTGCCCATCTGGGAGGAGCATTCTGGGGATTCATTTCTGTCGTTCTTCTCCGAAAAGGTTTCCGGAATCCCCTCCTGATCAACTGGTATGGATTCAGGAATGTTACCGGATGGTTCAGAAGAGGGCCGAGGGTAAAATATTTCAACAAAAACGCGCGGAGCAGGAAGCAGAAGGCGGGAAGCGGGAGGCAGGAGGGCGGAAGACCGCTGACAGATGAAGAGTATAACCGGGTCAAAATAGAGAAACAGAAAAAGATCGATATAATTTTAGATAAGATATCCCGTTCTGGATATGACAGCCTGACCAAAGAAGAGAAGGAGTTGCTTTTCAGGGCAAGTAACAAAGATTAGTGGCAAAACAAACAAAACAGCGAAAAACTTCCGGAGCGCTCAAGGGAATTCTGCTTTCCCTGAACCTGCTCCTGGTTTTAGCAACACTCATTTCGTACATTGCTCCCTATATCAATCCTGAGGTATTCTGGATACCTGCCATCCTGGGACTGGCATTTCCCTATCTCATTCTGCTCAATGTTGCTTTCATGCTGACATGGATGATTGCAGGCAAATGGCAGCTGATTTTTTCCCTGGTCACGCTCCTTCTGGGTATACCTCAGATGACACTGTACATTCAATTTAATGAGAAATACACAGAAGGCATTGCACAGTCAGGCATCAAGATCCTGTCATTCAACACCCATAACCTCACCCAAAGTCCGCTTCCTACTTCGGAAAATCCCTCCAAGGAGGCTATCTTCGATTACCTGGACATGGAAGAGGCCCAAATCGTTTGCCTTCAGGAGTTCACGACTACCGGTGAGCAGCACCTGAGCGAGGTCAGGGACCTGGGAAAAAGACTGGAGCTTCCTTATCATTACCTGAGCAATTATTACAGAGGAACCCTAAAGAAGACCAATGCCCTGATCACTTTTTCCCGCTGGCCGGTTGTGAACACGGGCACACTCCGTGACAACAGGAACAAGGCCTTTGCCGTTTACACCGACATCCCTTTGCGGGAAGCCGATACGGTACGAATATACAATATACACCTTGAGTCGGTGAATTTTCAGCACAAGGATTATGACTTCGTAAGGGACATTACCACCCCCGGACATGTGGAGCAGGATATCACCCAAGGTTCCTTTTCCATACTGAAAAAACTGAAAGAGGCCTACCAGAAGCGGGTTGGACAGGTGGATCAGCTGACAGGACACATGGCACAATGCCCTTACCCACTGATCCTGTGCGGTGATTTCAATGTCACCCCGACATCTTACTCGTATCACAAGATCAGTAAAGGACTGAAAGACACCTTCCGCGAATGCGGCCGAGGCTTCGCCTCGACCTTCAGAAGCACCCTTCCCATCTCACTGAGGATAGATTATATACTCAGTGATCCCTCCTTCTCGTGCTGCCGTCATTCCACCGGGAAATTTTCGATCTCCGACCACTTTCCGGTTTCCGCCTTCATTCTTTTCCCGGATGGTGCAGACAGTGTCAAATAAGTTATTTTTGTCCTATGCAATTCCGACTCACTTCAGAATTTGAACCAACCGGAGATCAGCCTGAAGCCATACAACAGCTTGTGGAAGGTCTTGAACGGGGCGATCCGTTCCAGACTCTGCTGGGGGTGACCGGCTCCGGAAAAACGTTCACCATCGCCAACGTTATCGCCAGGGTACAGCGTCCCACGCTGATCCTCAGCCATAACAAAACCCTAGCGGCACAACTGTACGGAGAGTTCAAACAGTTCTTCCCCGACAATGCCGTGGAATATTTCGTCTCCTATTATGACTATTATCAGCCAGAGGCTTATCTGCCAGTAACGAACACCTATATTGAAAAAGATCTGTCCATCAACGACGAGATCGAGAAACTCCGTCTGAGCGCATCCTCTTCCCTGCTGTCAGGACGAAGGGATGTTATCGTTGTATCATCAGTGAGCTGCATCTATGGCATCGGCAACCCGGATGATTTCTCTTCTAATGTCATCTATATCCAGGTTGGTGATAAAATGGGCCGGAACCGATTCCTCCACCACCTGGTCGACGCACTTTATTCTCGTACAGAAGTGGATTTTCATCGCGGGACCTTCCGCGTAAAGGGTGACACAGTGGACATTTTCCCGGCTTACGCCGATTATGCTTTCCGGGTGGTTTTCTGGGGAGAGGAGATCGAAGCCATTGAGTCTTTCAATCCTGTCACCGGTGAGGGAATGGACCGCTTTGAGAGCAAGACCCTTTTCCCTGCCAATATTTTCATTACTTCAAAAGAAAAAATGAAGGAGGCGCTGTTTGATATCCAGCAGGATCTCTTCAAACAGGTGGATTATTTCAAGGACAATGGTAGGCACCTGGAAGCAAAACGGTTGGAGGACAGGGTTACCTATGATGTCGAAATGATGAGAGAACTGGGATACTGTTCAGGCATTGAAAATTACTCCCGGTATTTTGACGGCCGTGAGCCGGGTTCCCGCCCCTTTTGCCTGCTGGACTATTTCCCCGACGATTTCCTGATGGTCATTGATGAAAGCCATGTCACTGTCCCCCAGATCCGGGCTATGTACGGCGGCGACCGCAGCCGTAAGCAGACCCTGGTGGAGTACGGTTTTCGACTTCCTTCCGCCATGGATAATCGGCCTCTGAAATTCGATGAATTTGAGGCGCTTCTGAGCCAGGTCATTTTCGTATCAGCCACACCGGCGGATTACGAGCTGAAGATGAGCGAGGGAGTACTCGTTGAACAGCTGATTCGACCAACCGGCCTGCTTGATCCCACTATTGAGATCCGTCCCAGCCTCAACCAGATCGACGACCTGATGGAAGAGATCAACAAAACGGTGGAAAACGGCAACCGGGTCCTGGTGACTACCCTCACCAAGCGGATGGCTGAAGAGCTGACAAAATACTTGCAAAAAACGAACATAAAGTGCCGGTACATCCATTCGGAAGTGGAAACCCTCGATCGGGTGGAGATCATGCGTGATCTGCGGCTGGGAGCCTTCGACGTGCTGGTGGGCGTGAACTTGCTTCGCGAAGGGCTGGACCTTCCCGAGGTCGCCCTGGTGGCCATCCTGGATGCCGACAAGGAAGGATTCCTGCGTTCCGCACGATCGCTTACACAGACAGCCGGTAGAGCAGCACGTCATTTGAACAGCAAAGTGATCATGTATGCCGATACCATCACCGACTCCATGAAGAAAACCATCGAGGAAACAGACCGGCGGAGGGAGAAACAGCTGAAGTACAACGAAGAAAACAACATCACTCCCCGCCAGATCGTCAAATCGACACAGGCTATTCTGGGACAGACTGCTGTTGTGGATATCACCGGGAAGATCTCCAAAGCATATATCGAAAAAGACTATGCGGATGCGGCTGCTGACCCGGTCGTAAGCTATATGGATGAGAACCAAATTCTTAAAGCCATCGACAAAACCCGCAAATCCATGGAAGCCGCAGTGAAGGAACTCGACTTTGTCGCCGCGGCAAAATACCGCGACGAGGTTTTTGCGCTGGAGGAGAGATTGAAAATGGAACACTAAAATAATGAGTTTGGGGTGTGTCCAAAAGAACTAACGTCCCTATATTTATTTGGGTGGTTAATAAATACTGTCGTGCCTCTGGCACTTTATATATGATTCGTTTCATTTCATCAACCGTACTGAAGCAGCTGCGTTGCTTTTATTCCCCGTAAGGTACGATAGTACGATATTGTTATCATACCGCAGCAGCTATGCTGCTCAATTGATACGATATCCAAGTCCCGCTAGGGACGTCAGTACGATAGAAATTGAGCGATTAATGTTGAATTTTAAGTCCCATTCGGGACGACAGTATTGAAAAAGGTTATGTGGAGTATGAGGTGAATTTAGCGCGGTGCCTTTGAAAACAAACGTAAAATATCTCAATATCACCATCACCGCTGCCCTGAAGGCAGGAGAAGCCATATTGGAGATTTATAAGCAATCCGACTTTCAGGTTGAAATGAAAGCAGATAACAGCCCTCTGACTATAGCTGACCAGAAATCGCATCAAATCATTTGTGGGTATCTCCTGCAGACCGGCCTCCCCCTCCTGAGCGAAGAAGGAAAAGAGATCCCTTATGAGGCCCGCCAAAAATGGAATCTGTTCTGGCTGGTCGATCCCCTGGATGGTACGAAGGAGTTCATCAGCAGGAACGGCGAATTTACAGTCAATATCGCATTGATCAACAAACAGTCACCCGTTGCCGGCATCATTTATGCGCCGGTATTGGACCTGCTTTATGCCGGTATCTCCGGAATAGGATGTTTTCGGTTGGTTCAGGCTTCGCGAAACCTTTCCGGGCTTGACGTTGAACATCTGTCCCAGCGTGCCGAAACATTGCCTCTGAAGCTATCCAGGCAGAAATTCACCGCGGTGGCCAGCCGTTCCCACTCGAACGAACGAACGCAGTTGTACCTCGAATCCCTGCGAAAAGACCACGCCGACATGGAAATAACATCGAAAGGTAGCTCCCTCAAGTTTTGCCTGATCGCTGAAGGCTCGGCGGATGTTTATCCCCGTTTCGGACCTACCTGTGAATGGGACACTGCCGCCGGCCATGCAATCGTCGAAGCAGCCGGCGGGAGGGTGATGGCTGCTACCGGAAGGGTGCTTCACTATAATAAACAGGATCTGTTAAATCCGGACTTTATCGCATTCGGGAGATGACTGGCGGGAGGGGGAAACGGTTTTGGAATTTGGATCTTGTGATTTGTTTGGAATTTGGTGCTTGGAATTTGGGATTTTACAACATCCCTCCTACCTGAAAAGCGCTTCCACAAACTCCTCCCGGTCAAACACCTGCAGGTCCTCGATCTTCTCCCCTATTCCGATGTATTTCACCGGCACCTTGAACTGATCGGAGATACCGATCACTACCCCGCCCTTGGCGGTTCCGTCAAGCTTAGTGATGGCCAGCGCATTGACATCTGTGACCCCGGTGAACTGTTGTGCCTGCTCGTAAGCATTTTGCCCGGTGGAAGCATCCAGGATCAGCAACACTTCCTGCGGTGCATCGGGTATCACTTTCTGCATCACACGCTTGATCTTGCCCAGCTCATTCATCAGGTGAGTCTTATTATGCAGCCGCCCTGCCGTGTCAATGATCACCACCTCTTTCTTCTGGGCAACGGCCGCTGACAATGTATCAAACGCCACCGAGGCCGGATCGGAACCCATCTGCTGGCTGACCATTGGCACACCAACCCTCTCCGACCAGATTTTCAGCTGGCCGATGGCTGCTGCCCGATAGGTGTCGGCTGCCCCAAGGATTACGTGATATCCTTTCTTCTGATATTGATAGGCCAGTTTGCCGATCGTGGTCGTTTTTCCCACACCGTTGACGCCAACGACAAGGATGACATACGGGTGATCCGATGGTGGAACCGTAAAGTCGGAGAATTGGCCGGCCTCATTCTCTGCCAGCAGCGCAGCGATTTCTTCCTTCAGGATCGTATTCAGTTCAGCAGTGCCCAGGTATTTGTCGCGGGCAATCCGCTTCTGGATCCGCTCAATAATGCGCAGTGTGGTATCCACACCGACATCGGAGGTTACCAGGATCTCTTCCAGGTTGTCCAGGACATCGTCGTCCACCCTGGATTTACCTACAATGGCCTTGGAAATGCGTGAAAAGACGTTTTCCCTGGTCTTCGACAGCCCCTGGTCCAGCTGCTGTTTTTTTTCTTTGCTGAAAATTGAAAAAATGCTCATTCTGAATGTTTTAATCTTTACCCCTCCCCCGTAAGGGTGCGACAAAATGAATGTTTTTTATTAAACCACAGAGATCACAGAGGAACACGGAGAACACAGAGGACTGATAACGAGTTATTTAAACTCCGTGAATCCTCCGTACCCTTCGTGGTTAATTTGTATTTTGACACACCCCCGTGCAGGGGTAAGGTATAATTAAAAAAAAAAGCTTCTTCTGAATAAGAAAAAGCTTTTTACGTTCCCGCAGCAGGGAGGGATCACTTCTCTGAAAGGAACTCCTTCACCTGGTCGTTAGGAACAATGCTTTCCTTGAAAACATACGCACCGGTCTTTGGTGATTTCACCATCCGGATCACCCTGGCAAAATCCTTGCCCGTGGTGGTTTTCAACGTTGCAACAACTTTCTTTGCCATGGTGTAACTTATTTGATTTCTTTATGTACCGTCACCCGCTTCAGGATCGGATTATACTTCTTGAGTTCCAACCGCTCGGGGGTGTTCTTCTTGTTCTTGGTCGTGATGTACCTCGATGTCCCAGGCTGACCGCTGGCTTTATGCTCGGTGCATTCCATGATCACCTGTATACGCGCATCCTTCGATTTCTTTGCCATACCTTTTACTTTTTCGGGGTGCAAAGTTAAATATTTTCATTGGAATATTTGATGCAATGGATACTTTTTATTACAATGACACGTAAATTTCCAAATTCCAGGCACCAAAATCCAGACAAATTCCAGGATTCAAGTTACAAACAGTAGCAAGGTTATGAGTCTTTTTTCAATAAAAAAAAAGTTTAGGGTTAAGGTGAAGATGCCACCCCCGCCTCCTTACTTTGACCTTTTAATCAACTAACCCGTCTTTATTTGATTTTTGGGCTTTGGATTTGTTTGGAATTTGGACTGTGGATTTTGGGATTTAAAAGTCACTGCATACTCTATCTGCTCAATGTTAAACAACGAAGTCGAATTGTCGTATTTTTGTATCATGGGCACCTGGGAATCCTATAAAAGAGGCTTCAAAGCCTATCTTCAGCTGGAGAAGTCGCTTTCCGCCAACTCCGTGGAGGCTTACCTGCATGACATCGAAAAGCTGCAGCAGTACATCGAATGTGTTCATGCTGAAGTCTCACCTGCCCAGGTTACCGGTGAGCACCTGAAGGATTTCCTGGGCTGGATCACTCAGCTGGGCATGGAAGCCAGGAGCCAGGCTAGGATACTATCAGGGATCAAAGGATTTTTCAGGTACCTGCTGCTTGAAAACGAGATAAAAAAAGATCCATCCGAATTGATCGAGTCGCCCAGGATTGGCCGGAAACTACCCGAGACCCTGACGGTGGAAGAGATCGACCGGATGATCGGGGTGATCGACATGAGCAAACCGGAAGGTCACCGCAACAGGGCCCTGCTCGAAACACTCTATGGCTGTGGCCTCCGCGTCTCGGAAGCGGTCAACCTCCGCATCACCGACCTCTATTTCAACGAGGGATTCATCCGTGTGACTGGAAAAGGCAACAAGGAACGGCTGATCCCCATCGGACTGACGGCCATCAAGTATATAACGGTCTATGCCCAGGAAACACGGCGCCATCAAAATGTATCCAAAGAAGCAAAAGACATCCTTTTCCTGAACAAACGCGGTGGGAAGCTTTCCAGGATCATGATCTTTAAGATCATCAAGGACCTGGCGGTGAAATGCGGCATTCAAAAGACCATCAGCCCCCACACCCTCCGCCATTCTTTCGCCACCCACCTTGTGGAGGGCGGCGCCGACCTGCGCGCCGTGCAGGAGATGCTGGGGCACGAATCCATCACCACGACGGAAGTATACACTCATCTCGATCGCAGATATCTGCGGGACACAATTATAAGTTTTCATCCTCGTTATAAATAGGTTTAGGGGTAAAGGTTAGGAAGCCGGTTTAGTTAATGGGCTAGGTTCAGAGTGATACTCCTCTAAACTTTACCTCTAAACCAACTGGCCTCCTAACCTTTACCCCTAAACTAAACCCGTGCTCTCACTGCAACCATGATCATGCTCAGCATCACCTTGACCATGTAGTACGGTCCTCGCAGAAATGTGATGGAGGAGCGGCCACCCTGACGTTCATTCATGGGAGTGAACACTTCCTTTATCCGGAAACCCTGTTTTCCAAGTAATATAACTACCTCTGGTTCAGGATAATCGACGGGATAATGCTCTGCCAGGAATTCAATGGCGCGCCGGTTGTAGGCCCGAAAACCACTTGTACAATCGGTGACGGCCTGATGGATCAGTATGCGGGTCATATATTGTAGCAATCGGATACCAATCCTTCTACCCCATGATGACCGAAAACCTGCATGCCTTTCAAAAAAACGTGAACCAATGATGACATCCGCCTCATCCTTACGGACCGGATCCAACAGGTTACCAATCTCATCCGTCCGGTGTTGTCCATCCGCATCGAACTGAAAGATAAAATCATATCCATTCTTCAACGCATAAAGGAATCCGGTCTGCACGGCTCCTCCCACGCCCAGGTTACAGGGAAGGTCAATGACACAGGCCAGCCCCGATCGTCTCGCCAATGCAGCTGTTTCATCGGTTGAAGCATCATTGATCACCAGGATATCGAAAGAGTGTCTTTTTTTCGCATCGCGCATACTTTCAAGCAAACCACCGATGGTCTCCTGTTCGTTAAAGGCCGGTATCACTGCCAAAATCCTGTCCATCAGAAAACGTTTCAGGCGGATTTAGGATCGTTATTCTTTTTCAGCGATTCAATCTCAGTCTTCAATGATCCAACCTCCTGGATCAGTTTTTTATTCTGTTCTGAAAGCTGGCTGAGGATCACCGAGAACTGGATCAGGACAAAAATGACTGCCATGAGCAATAAGATGAAAATTGCTGCAGGTGCATAGTCAATGCCAAGAAACGTTGCCAGTCGCTCCAGGCAGTTCCGGAAGATGGAAAAGAACAGGAAAACAACGCCAAAAAAAAGCCACAGGAGCGAGTATGCCTCCCTGATCTTTTTGCGCCGGATGAGCTCCAGGATAAGAAGAAGAAAAAGGATGCTCCCGGTGATGGCGATATATTGGATGCGGACCATGTTAACGACGGTACTCAGTACCTGTTCCTGAATCTGTGTTTCCATGGGGATTATTTAAATGGCGAATCCGGTTCTTTGGCCATATGGCTGTATGCCAACCGACTGACAAGCGATGGGAAAAACTTATTAAGAAAAACAGTGAGTTTCCCCTCGACAAATGTCAGGATCAGCGATCGTTTCCTTTTCTCTATTGCCCGGATGATCCGTCGTGCCACCTCTTCCGCGGTCATCATCTTACCTTCGTCGCGCGGCGTCTTTCCCTGCGGTGTGCCGTCAGCTGTCAGGGAGAGGTTCCGGATGTTGGTGCCTGTAAAGCCAGGCGCCACGACCAGCACATGCAATCCTTTTTTCAGGTTCTCGGTGCGTAGCGTATCTAAAAATCCTCTCACTGCAAACTTAGACGCAGCGTAGCCGGTTCGGCCCGGCAGTCCCACATATCCCGCAACGGAAATGATGCCGACCACCGATCCTTTGCTCTGGAGCAGATAGGGCAGCGCATATTTCGTGCAGCAGACCGTTCCCCAGAAGTTGACATCCATCAGCCGGCGGAGTACCTTCAGATCCACCTCCTCAAACAATGCCCGCATCGATATGCCGGCGTTAGTGATCAGGACATCGACGCGGCCAAATGTGTCCACCGTCTGCTGAACCAGTCTCCGGCAGTCTTCCTCTTTTGAAACGTCCGTTGGGATGGCAATCGCCCGGACGCCCCTACCCTGATACTCTTTCACCATCTCTTCCAGCTTGTCCCGGTTACGTGCGGCCAGCGAGAGGATCGCTCCCCTGTTTGCCAGTTCATTGGCCAGGGCGAAACCGATACCCGATGAGGCGCCGGTGATGATGACGACGTTGTCTTTCATAAAAGATCAAATAGTAAAAAGCAAATTTCAAAAATCAAAAGTGCATTGTTGATATGTAATCCTCAAATACCCCCCGAATCCCCTTCTTCAGATCAATGGCCTGATGCCAGCCAAGACTATTCATTGCGGATTCCGAGTCCTGGCCCGACTGCTGACCGCTGACCGCCGACCGCCGACTGCCAACTGCCAACTGCTGACAAGCAAGATCCCTTTGGATCATTTCGATATCACCGATCTCCAGGCATCTCGTAAGGTAGATCTTGCGGATGAGCGCCGGGAGGACATGGGAGTTCTCGAGGTCATAGTTATCGTTGGGACCGTATAGATTTGTGGGCATGACGGAAATGAAATCGCAGCCGTACTGGTCGTAGTATGACTCGCACATCTTGATACCAGCAATCTTAGCAATAGCGTAGGGCTCGTTGGTATATTCCAGCAGTCCGGTCAGTAATTGTCCCTCATCCATCGGTTGGCTTGCATATTTGGGATAGATACAGCTGCTGCCTAAAAACAGCAGCTTCTTCACTCCGTGTACATAGCTCTGGTGAATGACGTTGTTCTGGATCATCAGGTTCTCATAGATGAACTGACCCCGGTACGTATTGTTGGCCATGATCCCTCCCACCTTAGCCGCAGCCAGGAAGACATATTCCGGCTTTTCCCTTTCAAAAAAATCAGCCACGGCCCCCTGGTCCGTCAGGTCCAGTTCAGCATGTGTTCTTAACACCAGGTTTGAATATCCTTTCCCCGACAGGCACCTCACAATCGCTGACCCCACCATCCCCCGATGCCCTGCTACATATATTTTACTTGTGTGGTTCATTTTATCCTATGGTTGTTACAGTTGGTAGTTAACAGTTGGCAATTGGCAATTAAAACTCGATCTCTATTCCTATTTCATCAAATGCCATCCTTACAAACTCCCTCACCTCCATGGTGACGCCTGTGTCAATGACATAATCATCCGGTTCATCCTGTTGCATGATCAGGTGCATGGCCTTTACAAAATCCTTGGCATGCCCCCAGCCGCGTTTGGCCGACAGGTTTCCCACGTACATCTTCTCCTGCGTGCCCAGGGTAATGCGCGCCGCAGCGCGGGTGATCTTGCGTGTGACAAAGGTTTCGCCGCGGATCGGCGACTCGTGGTTAAAAAGGAGCCGTTACACGCGAAGATCCCAAACGCTTCCCGGTAGTTCCTTTTCAGTAGATACTCTCCCAGGTAGGCTCCGTCCTGGCCCGTTATCCCAGTTAGCAATGCAACTTTCATGGGGATGGTTTTAAGGATGAGGGTACGAAGATACGAAAATATCATCAGCTCAGCGTTCAATCTGGGACGTAGAACTCAGAACAAGAAACTCAAAACGCGTAATATTAGTAAAGTCAAACAATATTTGAGAATTATTTAATGAGCGGTGGAATTCTTTTATAATGAGAAGTTTTTTGGGGTGAAGTGGGAGGATATTCTACGAAGGATGTGCGACGAATTAAACGAACAATGGCGAACTGAACAAATCTGGTGATGGTTCGTGTATAGCTTACCTTTCCCCACTCAGGGGGAGGTTGGAGGAGAAGGAGAAATTTGTTATCCCTTTGTGACTTCGCGCTTGATGCGCGTGACGTGCCCGCGTCCGAGGGCCTTGACCTCGCAGCCAAGCTCGAAATAACGCCGGATCTGTGCATCTGTCAGGATGCCGAAGGCATCAACAACCGCTATCGTTCCCCCGGCCCATCTTACGATCTCATCCGGATCAAAGCCGAGGTAATGCATGTGCGGCACGGCCAGGATGACCGCATCAACGCCTTGCAGGGACTTTTCCAGGTCTTTCTGGACAACGGTATCCTTGAGCTTCTCCTGGTTGCGGAAGAAACGCTTCCAGCTATTCCCTGTGACCGGGTATTCATCCTGTTTCTCCAGCTCAAACCAGTGGTCCACATATGGATCATGCACGCTCACCTCGGCGTTCATCTCGGTAAGCTTGCGTACCACCAGCTCGCTGCCGCTGTAACGCGTATCGCCGACATCCTGGCGGTAACTGGCGCCGCAGAGCAGCACCTTCGATCCGGCGACCTGCCGACCCATGTTGCGCAGGGCATCGCGGGTCAGGACGGCAACGTGCAGAGCGCGGGTGTCGTTGATGTCGATGGCTGTGGGCGTGATGCGGAAGACTGTGTCGCCGTCATCGAATCCCAGGATATGCTCGTAGGCCCAGTAGCCCAGTCCGCCATCCTTGGGCAGGCAGTAGCCGCCGATGCCCGGACCGGGGAAGATCATGTTGCTGTGCGTGGGGCGCATCCTGATGGCGTTGATCACTTTGATCAGGTCGACACCGTTACGCTCGGAAAAAAGGCTCCACTCGTTCAGGAAGGCAAGGATGGTTGCCCGATAGGAGTTTTCGACGATCTTGGTGGTCTCGGATTCAATGGGACGGTCCATGACGGTCAGGGGGAAGTCCTTCGTGTTCAGAACCTCATGCAGAAACTTCTCCACACGGATTCGTGCTTCTTCGTTGCAGCCGGAGCAGACCCGCCAGAAGTCACGGATGCTGGAAACGTAGTGTTTCCCAGGCATCACCCGCTCAAAGCTGTGCGCCAGCAGCGGTACACTTTGAATGCCGCGGTCATGAAAGGTTTTCTTCAGGATCGGCCAGGCGACGAATTCGGTCGTGCCGGGCGCCACGGTGGTCTCGATCAGCACCAGGCATTCGGGGCGGATCTTTTGGCCGATCGTGAGCAGGGTGTCTTCTAAAGCAGCCATGTCGGCCTCGCCGGTACGCATGTTGCCCAGCTCCTTTTTGGAAAAGTCGCACTGCACATCCACCACAACGCAGTCGGCAAACCGGAGGCAGTCGTTGTTATAAGTTGCCACCATGGTTTTGCTTTGTGTGACGCATCGCAGGATCATTTCTGCCACTTCAGGATCCTCTGCTTTCACGGGAGAAATGCCTTTGTTGATCATGGGAATCTTCCAATAAGAACGGGTGGAGGGGCGCTGACAGCCTATTACGAATTTGCTGTTCCTGCCACTGGGGTCTTTTGTGTCGGCAACAATGGCAGCCATAACCAGGCCGACGAAACCCAGGCCCATGACGACGACGATCTCTTTGTTTTCTTTCCGGGCTTGTCCCACAAGCTTTTCAATGCGTGTGAGCTCGGCCTGGTAATCTTCAGGTGTAGGAAGTGTGAATTTTTTACCTTCCGGCGAAATGGAAAAGCTCATATTGCTATTCATAACTGAATTTTTATAATAGAGACATTCATAAAGACGGCAAAAATAAAGTACTTTTCTTTGTCTTAAAATAAAATAACACGTTATGATATATTTTAATTCATGTCCTGTTCTTTGTCTTGATACGCCGATCTACATCGTAGTAAACTCCATTAAGGACGAAAAGAACCGAGCGGAGAGAGCTTGCGAATACATTAATTGATATACAATTCTTTGAGCAAAATCAAGGGTGGACTTCACGGCGATTCACAGTATGGTACGTTCTATGGCCCCGGATAAATTAACGGTTAGTTGTTTATTCGTTTAAAGACACACTATAAAATTTTGCAATACAACGCTTTGTGGAGATTATTTATTTTAAGGCCGGATTTCATCAAATATCGAATCATGTCGCAATTCGGTGAAGATATGTATTTTTACCTAAAAAAAAGTAATGCTAACCCAGCGTGATTTATTTTTCCGTCATGTCGCTCTTCCTTCACGCAAGCCACTGGCGCTCGAGATCGAGCGCGCCGAAGGAATTAACATGTATGATATTTACGGTAAAAAATTTATTGACCTTGTCTCGGGCGTTACCGTCAGCAACATCGGCCACCGGCACCCGGCTGTTCTAAAGGCAGTTGAGGATCAGCTCGGCAAATACATGCACCTGATGGTCTACGGCAAGTACATCCAATCCCCGCAGGTTAAGCTGGCCAAACACCTCGCCGACCTGTTACCTGAAGACCTGAAGACCTGTTATTTCGTTAGCTCCGGTAGCGAGGCCATCGAAGGCGCCATGAAGCTGGCTAAACGCTACACCGGCCGGACAGAGATCATCGCTTTCCGGAACGCATATCACGGCGGAACGCAGGGCGCGCTGAGCATCCTGGGCAGCGAGACGCTTAAGAACGCCTTCCGGCCGCTACTTCCCGATATACGTTTCCTTACCTTCAATTCGTTCCCCGACCTGGATTACATATCCGAAAAGACCGCCTGCGTGGTGACAGAGCCCATCCAGGCCGAAGCGGGGATCATACTACCCGTGCCCGGCTTTCTGCAGGCGCTCAGGGACAGGTGCAATCAAGCGAGTGCACTCCTGGTCTATGATGAGATCCAGATGGCCTTCGGCCGGACCGGCAGACTGTTCTGCCTGGAGCATGAGCAGATCGTACCGGATATTCTGTGTTTGGCAAAGAGCATGGGAGGAGGAATGCCGCTGGGCGCCTTCATCTCATCCCGGGAGATCATGGGATCCCTGGCTTGCAATCCCGAACTGGGACACATCACCACCTTCGGCGGGCATCCTGTGTGCTGCGCTGCCGCCATAGCCAACCTGGAGGTGCTTACCGCCGGAGATATCATCCAGCAGGTCCAGGCGAAGGGCGAACTCTTTTACCGGCTCCTGAAAGATCATTCTTTAATTAAGGAGATCAGATACAAAGGATTGATGATGGCGGTTGAACTGGAGAGTGAAGAGATGACCAATGAGGTCGTGCATCGGTTGGCAGAAAACGGATTGGTTGTGGACCAGTTTCTTTTCCGGCCCGCTGCGTTCCGCATCGCGCCGCCTTTGATCATTGAGGAGAATCAGATTATGGAAGTTTGTAGTGTAATTACAATGGTTTTGGATAAGTTCTCATCAAAATAGGGTAACGTTTAAAGGGGTTGAGGGATTAATACTTGAAAATAGGTTTAAGGGTTAAGGTGATGAAGCCAGTTTTGTTTAGAGGTGAGGTTTAGTGTATTTCACCCTTATCTTAATCCAAAAACCAAACCGGCCTCTTAACCTTCACCACTAAACAGATTTAGTAATTTTGCAGCATGAACGAACAAGAAAAAAGCTATATGCGCGAGGCGCTGCGCCTCGCCAAAGAAAACATCACAGACGGTAAAGGCGGGCCGTTCGGTGCCGTCATCGTCAGGAACGGCACCATCATCGCACACGCCGCCAACGCTGTAGTTCGCACCAACGATCCTACAGCCCACGGTGAGATCGTCGCTATCCGTCAGGCCTGCAATATGCTTGGCACCTTCCACCTCGACGACTGTGAGCTCTACACCAGCTGCGAGCCCTGTCCCATGTGTATGGGCGCCATCTACTGGGCCCGCATCCCCCGGGTGTACTTCGCCGCCTCCGGCGAAGACGCCCATAGCGCCGGTTTCGACGACGTGGCCTTCTATGAGCAGATCGCCCTCCCGTACCCCGAACAAAAAACAGAGGTCCGGCAGATCCTCCGCGACGAAGCGGTCCATATCTTTGAGGAATGGAATAACTCGCAGAATAAGCAGGAGTACTGAGAATTACCACTGCAGAATCTATCCTGCTCACTACTCCCCAAACGGCATCTCTTTCCTGAAATCGGGCCTGAATGAGTGTGTGCTGGAAAGCTCCTGGATCCAACCTTTATTCATTCCAAGAGACTCCAACTTTCTGACTACTTTACCATATTCATTCAAACTTATCGTTCGCCCAAGCTGATGATGATCAAACACCCTGGGGGTCGGGTAATACTGGGACATTAGAGAAATATGCACATTTGGGGAGATATGCCCTGCGATCTGACCAAGCACATCGAGGCTGTTCTGCACGTGCCCCGGCAGTACCAGGTGCCGGATGATCAATCCGCGCTCCGCCACACCTTCCGGACCGGGGATGAGCGTCGATCCCACCTGTCGGTACATCTCTGAAATGGCCTTCAGTGCAACGTCAGGATAGTCCCCGGCATCAGAGCATGCTTTGGCCAGGGAAGTATCTGCATACTTGAAATCAGGAAGATACACGTCGATGAGCCCTTCCAGCTTTCGTAATTCTTCCACCTTATCGTAAGCATTGGTATTGTACACAAAAATGGGACGGTAACCCCGTTCTTTCAATGCGGTGATGATCTCCTTTACATGCGGGAGGAAATGGCTGGGGGAGACAAATCCCACATTGACGATCCCGCGGTCCAGGATGTCTGTGATCTCTCTGATAACCAGCCCGATATCGTACCCATACCCCGGGACAAACGCATTTTTGTCGCTGATCTGGTGGTTCTGGCAAAAGATGCACCGCAGGTTGCAGTGTCCGAAGAAAATGTTGCATATCCCACGGTCGCCCGAGATGGCCGGCTCTTCCCCGCGATGAATGCAAATGGAACTGATTACGTAGGAGGCGTCAGCATTGCAGTAACCCAGCTTGCGCGAGTAGCGGTTGGCACCGCAGTTGCGCGGGCAGAGGGTGCAATGCTTCAGTTCGGGAAATAGTTCGTATATCATCTTTTATTGAAGGGTAAAGCCTGAGATCCTAAAATCCAACATACAAATTCCAAACAGATTCCAAATTCCAGCATACAAAATACAAACGAATTCTATTGCGATAGTTGTCTGGATTAAATTCCAAAATTATTCGTAACGGTATTGCAAAAATAATTCACGATCCGTTATCCTACGGCATGAATAAACCGGTTTCCTGAAATGTCAACATTCTGCTTGCCGTACTGTCATCCCTGACGGAACTACGATTGTAATGCCGGAGGCATGACAGTACCACCAATATGTGGCGGAAGATCAGCTGACCGACTTCCCTGAAAAAACTAATTAGGAAAAATCTTGGGTGGTTATAAAATTGAGATTAATTTTGAATCCTCTGGGAAGGTGCAGAGGTTAGGTAAAAAAATAGAAAATGAAAACCTCATACACATTTAAATATTTAAAAATCAGTTTATTAGGATTTCTGCTCCTGATGATGTACGGTTGCGTTACCCTGCATCCGGTGGAAATGGATGTCCTTTTGCCTGCAGAAAAGATCTTTCCCCCGGGCGTAAAGGTCCTGGGCGTTGTTGTCCCATCCTACAGTGAAGCACCTGACACGACACTGAGCACGAAAGCCTCTGATTATCTTGAAGATATCAATCTGACTCCGTCAGACATCACCTATGCAATCCTCGACGGTTTCAGGGATGCACTGGATTATTCTCCCCGTTTCCGGTACCTGGACATCACCAGGGAATTGAATATTCCATACGATACGCTGGATTACATCGGCCTGTCAGACTGGGAACAGATCAGGCAGGTGTGCCACGACAGCGTGCTGGACGCTTTGGTGACGGTCAGGTTCATGGATATTGTCGATGAGGTTCACCTGGCCCTGAAACAAGAGCTTGACTGGGAATTCCAGGGAATGATTACCGTGACTGACCACTGGAAGATCTATGAACCGGTGGAGATGGAAGTGTTGGACAACTTCACCAAAACTGCCTCGGCGTACAGCATCGATGAAACCGATTACCTCAATCTCCTTTTAGGAGGTGGCTCCGCCAGAACGAGACAGGCGCTGGACGCCTGTTACTGGAGTGGACAGGAATATGCCTTGCGGATCACGCCCCTCTGGGAAACCGTCACACGGAAATATTACACCTGGCCGGGGAATCTTTCACGGCAGGCGCAGGAGTTTGCCGATCAGGGCGACTGGCTGTCCGCCGCCCGTATATGGAACAAGGAGACCTCCAATACCAAAAACTCAGTGGCAGCCATGGCCTGCCTCAACATGGCTGTCGCCAGCGAGATGGAGGATAACCTTGAAATGTCGGTTTATTGGGCAAAACGGTCTGACTCGCTCGTGCCTTACAAAATCCTGACGCAGGACTACCTGGAGGTTCTGAAGCAGAGACTGGAAGACAGGGCGATGCTGGCACGGCAAATGGAAACTGAATCCGACCTTCCGCCGGAGGTACCGGTCAGCGTCATGACCTACAACATCCGCTTCAACAATCCCGACGACGGTCCCAATGCTTGGCCTAACCGAAGGCAGGCAGTTACCGACCTGATCCTTCACTATGACCCCGACCTGTTTGGCCTTCAGGAAGCGTTGATTGATCAGATCAATGAAATACATGACGATCTCGAACATTACTCATGGTTTGGCGTGGGCAGGGATGACGGAGCGTCCAGGGGTGAGTTCTCACCCGTGTTTTACCGGGATGAACGGTATGAATGTCTGGATGGATCCACTTTCTGGCTGTCCGAAACTCCTGCTCTGCCAGGTTCCGTGGGTTGGGATGCAGCCTGTCCGCGCGTGGTGACCTGGGTGAAATTGCAGGATAAAAGCTCAGGCGAGATCCTGTTCTTTTTCAATACCCACTTTGATCATAAGGGAGATTCTGCCCGAATGAAAAGCGCCCGGTTCCTGATGGAAAAGATCAGAGAAATCGCCGCGGACTATCTTGTGGTTGTCACCGGCGACTTTAATCTGAAGGAATCCGAGGATCCATACCTTGTATTTACAGATGTGTCGAAGGATTTTCATCTGACCGATACCCGGCACCAGATCCCTGTGGAAGAAGGTCCTGACTATACGTATATGGGATTCGATTTCGTCGGTGAGCCCGGCGAGGTCATCGATTATATTTTCGTCAGGAATTTCGCCGAGGTCCTCTCCCACCGGATCATCACCGACAACACCAACGGTGTCTACCCCTCGGACCATTTGCCGGTATTAGTTAAATTGGAAATGAGTAAGAAATAAAAAGGGATGACATCTTTTGGCGTGGGATGTCATCCCTTTTTAGCCAGATAAAATTGAGCGAGACCCGACCACCTCCCCTGGTCCTCAGATTCAGATGACACATATAACCTTCCCCGGTAGAATCCCTGTAATCTTCTATCTCCGGTTTCCCGTAAAGCCCTGTGATGGTGTTATCGTGCCCAAGCGCTGAATATACAAACGCCGACACAGGAACATAATCCAGTGTGAGTTCGATTCCCTCGCGCTGTCTCCATCTGGCGGTCTCATCTTCCTCCATGGCCGGCCGTGAAAAACCGTACAACGTGAAAGAAAAAAAGAGGATGATGACGAATCTCAGCAGTTTTTTATGCATCCCTGTTGCGTGTTTGCCACATCAAATATAGTTGATTTTAGTAACTTAGCCAAAAATAGTTACTCTGATGAAACCGTACACAGGCATCATTCCCCTGCTGATCCTGAGCATGACTGTACTTCCTGCCTGCAACAAATCCATCTCTCCCTCTGAAGATTACCTGAAGATCAGCGCAGGGGCAGACGATCCGCTTTATACAACGTACACAGCTGATATGAAAAGGTCAAGGCTTTATGGAGATAAAGGATATAAAATGGATCATTATTCTGATTTTTACCCTGTGAATTACGCATCCGACCAGGCAGGCCGTATGTTCTCGCTGTTCAAAATCGACCAGGTAGTGGTGAGGAATGCCGGGGAATACCACTGGAAACCGGTTGCCATATATTCCTTTCCTGACATGGTAATGCTTGAATATCAACCCTTTGAAGGCATCCAGGTAATAGAAACATTTATGGTATATAGCTCCCGATGTGCGCTGGCTGACCTTCAAATTCAAAACATCTCGCAGGTTCCCCACCGGGTAGAAATCTATCCCATCATCGAGCTTGGAAACGACTCGCTTCAGATCCTGAAATTTGATAAAGAGCATAACGGCTATAGGACTTACCATTATGAAAGCCCGAAACGATTGATCAGCGACCTCCGGATACAATACGGGTATCCTACTCACATGAACGATTTCTTTTCGGTTAGCGACACGGTTTATTCTTATGGTGGATACCCGGGATCTATGGGTGATTTTTACAATACGATCAAAACGGATTTTTATTCCGAGGACCGGCCGGACACCCTTAACCATGCAGGGTCCGGATACATGGATCTTGTGGCCCTGCACTGCAAATTTACCCTGCAGCCGGGTGAAAACAGGCAGCTAAGGTACGTTCGCGGCATTCAGGGCCGGGAGGAAGACATACAAGAGCTGATGAACGAAATCGAAAATCTGAAAGGTATCGATCTGGATACTTTCTTTCAGGAAAATATTCGTTTGTTTTCCAGGATCCCAAGAATTGATCTCCCGGATGTATCAGACAAAATAGTCTACCTGAGTGCATTCAACCTGGCCAGGGGCTGCATGGTTCCTCCTGCCGGGCAGACGCAGTACAACTCCTATGCGTTCTCCCGCGAGCCGCTTTGGGGCTGGGGGCATGGACACCAGGTACTGCACGAATCGCTGAGCATGCTGGCCTACGTATACCTGGATCCGGTCTCCGCCCAAGAGTCGCAACGCCTCTACATGGAACAGCAGCGCGGGGACGGACTGATCGCTTACCGGCACGGCCCGCGCGGGCGGCAGGACTATCCGCACTACAGCGCCATCTGGCAAGATACTATGTCAACCACCTCGGCGCCGTTCTTCTCATGGATAAACTGGGAGATCTACCAGGTGAGCAAGGACCGCCAGTTCCTGGAAGATGCATACACCAGCGGAGTTAACTATGTAAACTGGCTGATCGCTAACCGCGATTTCGACCGCGACAGCCTTTTCGAGTGGGGACCATACGGGATCATCGAGAACGTCCGCGACTGGTATAATGCTGTCTTCCAGGTTTCAGCCGAAAGGTACCTGGACGTGGACAAAGAGGATATTTCGGATGAACTGGAGTGCCTGGACCTGAGCCTGATGGTTGTGAAGGAGATGCGGTGCCTGGGGGAAATGGCGCAGGAGCTGGATGAAAGGAGAGAGGAGAAATATTGGAAGGGGTATGCGGACCAGATAAGCCAAAAGATCAATGATATCATGTGGGACGAGGAAAGTCGGTTTTTTTACAGTGTGAACCGGGTGGATCATTCGTTCTTCTTCATGGACCGGGATCTGAGGCGGCAGGAGATCATCGGATTCCTACCACTCTGGGCGGAGACGGTTTCGGAAGAAAGAGCGGCGCTGCTGATCGAAACACTGATCGACACCACGAAATTCTGGCGGAAATACGGTATCCCCACCCTGTCTGCTGACGACGAATGGTACAGTCCGTATGTGGATTACTGCTGCAAATGGAACGGGCCTGTGTGGCTGTTGTGGGACTATATGGTCTACGACGGGCTGAGGAACTACGGCTACGACGAGCTGGCCGCGGAGCTAGCCGATAAAATGCTGCTGACCGTCAAGACCCAGCTGTCAAAGAACCACAACTTCTGGGAAAGCTATAGTCCGGATAACGACGTGTTGAACTGTCCTTCAAATTATATTTGGGACGCGATCATAGCGAAGGTGCTTGTCGAAACTTATCTTGAATTACCATAGCTATTCATCTGCCCCATCCGCTACGCACCGAAAGCCTATCGTCGCGCAACGGTCTAACGACGGAGAAACCATTAAAAGCACTTCCGGATGATCCACCGGCAGCGGGCCGCCGGTGACGTACCAAATGCTGGCGGTCGGGAAATAGAAGCTTCCTCCGCGGATCAGACCGAAATAGTAGGCACCATTGTCGTACACCTGGTCGATCAGCTGCCAGACGTTCCCTACCATGTCCTCCACCCCGAACGGACTGGCTCCTTCCGGGAAAGCATCTACCGGTGTTGTATGGTTTGATTTATAGTTACACCGGGTCGAATCCATCGCATTTCCCCAGGGATACTTGCGCATATCGCTTCCCTGGGCGGCGTACTGCCACTCCACTTCCGTGGGCAACCGTTTTCCGGCCCACATCGCATACGCCCGGGCATCCTCAAGCGACACATACACTACCGGATGGCCGGCCATGCTTTTTAGGGGTTTCCCTTTCACCCAGTGGCGAAGAAAATTCGTCGTATCGTCCGGCTGATAACCTGATTCTTTCATGAACTCATAAAATTGTCCGTTCGTCACCGGAAAGCGATCAATATAGAATAATTCCATCCGTATGGTCATCGTATCGCTGAAATCCGGGTACGTCATGAAAGGTTCCAGTGTCGAGGGATCCCGATTTGTATAGAACCGGAAATCGCCGGCCGGGATCCTGACCATCCCCTCCGGGCAAGTGGTAAAGGGCTCTGTTCCTTGAGCAGAGGATACCAGGCGCGGGACACCTGGTTTGGTCGTAACAGATCGTTCATCGATCAAGTTGCCATTCTCAAACAGCTGAACCACAACGATCTGCTCATGGCGGCGAAAAAGTTCATAAAGGGGAAGATGATATTCTCCGGGACCGAAATCACGATACTCAGCCTCGTAGGAAGGATTTCCCGCATAGATGGAAATTTTGTCGCCACGTTCGGCTGTAAGGTGCAATGTGTCACGACTGACCGATACGTTGATCAGTTCCGGTAATATGGCTATGCACTCTACGTTGCCTTCGAGGCGAGAGTGCATGCTTGATCTGTTGAACGATTCGACGTTCGCAGTTAGATATTTGTAGTTATTTATGGTTATTTGTGGTGATTCGTTGTGATTCCAGAGGCTGTAAGAATGATATCCCTCCGGTATCTCATGTTGGATCAGGGGGCCGGAGTAGCCTTCAGGTAAAAGGCTGTACACGGTGAAGATCGTCTTGTTGCCATCCTGCCAGCGGTTGATCCAGATGCTGTCTTTCAGGGAAGGGACCAGCGGGGTCCAGTTCATATCGAGGAACGCGTCCGTATTTTCACGCAATATCCTGGTAGTCCTTCCCAGATACTTCATCTCTTCTTCGATCCATTCCGGCCGGCCGGGACGCATCGTGTTGATCTCCACGCCATAGCTGTTGAAAAATGCTACCGCGATCTCGCGGTGCAGGGGTCCTTCGGCCAGCTGCAGCACACGGAAGATGGCAAAATCGGGCTTAATGAACTTGTTCAGGTTAAGGGGCGGAGGCATGTACAGTGCATCGTGCACGCGGCCGGAGACGATCCCGGGCATATCCGCGGGCACCGCCATCCCCTCGCTGTACATGATAATGCCGGGCTTCACCTTATCAGCCGTAGCTTGCAGCTCGTAGCTTGAGGCTCCCCGGGTGTCGAGGCACACGCCATCCGCATTGATCTCACGCAGCAGTTCTTCCATCCCTTTTAGGTGATCCTCCTTGCGTGTGCTTTCGTCCCAGGGATTGTACGAGATGAAGTATTTCTTATCCTGTGCGTGGAGGAAATCGGCCTGTTCCCTCAGCGCTGCAATGCCTCCAGGCAGATCGCGGTACATGTCCCACTGGTTGCGCTGGTCCAATCCCAGACGTGGCCAGGTGGGCCAGATTGTGTAGATATCGAATCCTCCCAGCAGGTGATCGTATTCACCGAATTTCCTGTAATACTGATAACCGCCTGCGTAAGGATCATAATAGTTGTGATCCCATGCAAACTGAAGGAGCATGAGGTAGCTGTGACGCACCCATTGGAGGTCTTCCCGTTCAAAAAGTGCATTATCAAATGTTTCCAGGTCATATAGGAACCGTTCCCTGAACATTTTACTGAGTCCATCGTGCCAGTCGCCGTCATGCACATCGAACCAGATCGTGTATTCCACCGATCCGCCCGGCCTGAGGTCGGTCCACCAACGGCGGACATCGGCATTTTCCGTCTTTGTCCTCCGGGCCAGCGCCACCAGCCAGAGACTGTCGCCGATCTGCACGTCGCTGAATCCCAGGTGCCAGGCGTTGTCCGGCAGCACGATGCCTACCGGTCCCTGTCCGGGGATGAAGAGCTTTGAGCGGCACAGATAGCCGGGCCAGTCGTAGGAACCGTCGGCGGTGATATAGACGTGGTCGCGGGACTGGCCGAGGGGGACTAGATTCTCTATTCGCACGAGGGTGTCAGATTGATCAATAATTGTTAAATTGTTAAATGTTAAATTGTTAAATCGCAGAATGAAGGTTGGGTTGCCGAGGTGATCCTTTTCCTTTTTAATAGAGGCATGAAGGTTATCTGTAATATGAAAGGAAAGGCTGTCTTTAAAAGATTGACAGCTAATCACGGCAGAGCTTATCAAGGAATCGTTGATAAGAGCTGTAAAGAGCGGAAAGGGAGTTTGTAAGTCGATTGATTGATTATTACTGAGTTTTATGGAATTCAGTTCCAGAATGGAATTTTCCTTGAAGCCAAGTTCGGCGATTTTACAAGGTTGGGCCTGAAGGACTAATGCATTCAATAATAATGAGATATAGCAGATAATATTATTCATGGATTTTTGAAGATTTTACTAAATTCATTAATTTCATCAAATAAAGATAGAGATATTTTTATCCTAAAAAGTAAATAATATCGCTACGTGACTACGGTAAACTTCTTCTGTAAACGACTAAGCAATTTGGTTAGATTTTTCTGGTACAATGCCGAATCCATTTCTTACAAAATATACCCATTTTTAGGTATTGATATTTCTAAAATCTCATAATAAATTTGATATTAGGCTGCAAGCTCTCAGGAAGTTTGACCATTTGATAATCATTAATATGAATCTCAGGGCAAGCCCAGGATTTTAATTTCGGTGCAAACACTGGGGGAATTTACCCTTGATAGAGGGTGTAACAAAATTAATTTTTTACCACGAAGGCACTTAAAGTGTTACACTAAGAAACACTAAGTTACTGATAATCAATCATTATACTTTGTAGATCTTTGTGAAATCCTTAGCGTTACTTTGTGGTTAAGTATTTTAATACAACCTCTAATTAAAGTGAAAAACTCTTATTTTGAATGGTTGAAAGTATAGGAAGTTTACACCATCTATTTTAAAATATCATCCGATGAAACCAAGACTTATCCCATTATTTGCCCGTATCATCTCTAGTATTTTAACAAAAGGGCAAAGTACAACTATGGAACTGACCTTCACGGCTGTGAACAATCAGACCTATATCTAGCTCGATAGCATCAAGGTGATGAACTTAACCCAAGGTGGTGATACAATACTGTATTGGCCTGATACGGTGCTGATCTTTTATTTTGTTGGAATGCCCCAGCTTAGCAATGAAGAACATTCGTTCCAGGTTTTCCAGAACTATCCCAATCCTATGACAGACCAAACAATGATCTCACTTTTCGTTCCTGAAAAGGACAAGGTTAACCTGATCATCACAGATATTTTAGGTCGGATTATTCTTAAAACCGAACGGTCATTGGAGAAGGGGATCCATTCCTTCCGTTTTACTTCTGGCAATGAAAAGGTTTATTTCTTTATTGCTCTATGGAGAGGGATGAGCAGAAGCATTAAAATCCTACATAATGGAGGACATTCAGATGATATTGTGTCTCTGGAATACACAGGAAGTGAATTTATTGCGTTACCTCCTCTTAAGGGGACGGAAGATATTCAGGACTTCACTTTCACATTAAGCGATGAATTGCTTTATATTGGTTATGCAAATTATTTTCGAGCAGCAATAGTGGATGCCCCTGAAGACAGTAAAACGTATACTTTTAATTTTGCCACGAATATTCCTTGTATAGGGACCCCTGACGTTTCATACGAAGGTCAAGTCTACTCCACAATCCAAATTGCAAACCAATGTTGGTTAAAGGAGAACCTTAATGTGGGAACAATGATTGATGGATTGGTGAATATGGAAGAAAATGGAGTGATAGAAAAATATTGTTATAACGACGAGCCTGATAGTTGTGCTAAATACGGCGGACTTTATCAATGGAATGAAATGATGCAATACTTTCTGCAGGAAGGTGCCCGGGGCATTTGCCCGCCAGGATGGCATCTGCCAAGCGACAAAGAATGGAAGCTACTTGAAGGTGTAGTCGACAGTCAGTATGGAATTGGGGATCCTGAGTGGGATGGTCTTGGAGAGCGTGGTTTGGATGCGGGCTTTAACCTGAAGACCGTCAGTGTTTAGTGGAGTGGTGGTAATGGATCTGATTTGTTCGGATTTTCTGCTAAACCTGCAGGCGGCCGAACCAGTGCAGGCTTTGCAGGCTCTTACACAGTTGGATTTTGGTGGACAACATCGAACTCCGATATTGGATTAACTATATGCCGTAGTCTCTCTTTCGAAGTTAAAACGGTATGGAGGTGGCGTGATGGGAGAGATGATGGTCTAAGTGTACGTTGTCTCCGGGATGTTGAGTCCTTCTCCGATTCATTAGATTTAACATTCACAGCAGTTTATAACACGGATTATATCCAGCTTGATAGTATCAGGGTAATAAACCGGAAAAAGGCTGCAGAAACATTATTAGTATGGCCTGATACAACATTGTCCTTAGACGAAGAGTTACTCTATTCTTTAGGAGATGAACTGCTTCATATTGGTTATACCAATGCGCTTGAGTCTGGAATACTTGATAGCCCTGTTGCAGATGAGACTTATACTTTCCAATTCGCCACCAATATCACCTGTCCTGGAGTGCCGACCATTACCTATGAAGGACAAATCTATAATACAATCCAGATTGCAGACCAATGTTGGCTGAAAGAGAACCTTAATGTAGGGGTGATGATATTAGGAGATCAGGAAATGACGGATAATGGAATAATAGAGAAATATTGTTATGTTAATGATCTGGACAGCTGTGCTAAATACGGCGGTCTTTATCAGTGGAACGAAATGATGCAATATACCCTGCAGGATGGCTCCCGGGGCATTTGCCCGCCAGGTTGGCACCTGCCAAGCGACGAAGAATGGAAACTGGTGGAAGGGGCAGTTGACAGTCAGTATGGAATTGGGGATCCCGAGTGGAATCATTATTATGCATGGCGTGGATTCGATGCTGGAACGAATCTGAAGTCCACCAGCGGTTGGTCTGGAAATGGTAACGGTACTGATCTGTATGGGTTCGCTGGTCTGCCAGGTGGCATCCGCTGGACTAATGGAAACTTTGGCGGTATTGGCTTTGTTGGCCAATGGTGGACCACAACGGAGGACTGGATCAACTCATGGCACCGTGAACTCAACTACTTCTACCCGGGTATAGACCGGACCAGCGACATCAAAGAGATTGGTAAGAGTGTACGCTGCTTGCGGGATTAAGGGTTATAAATATTACCTCAGAGCAGACTACTGTATCAAAATGAGTCTGAAATCTTCAATTTTCTTTTCACTTTGTATCCTGCATATATAAAGACCCTCCGGAAGCTGATGTCCTGATTCATCGAGTCCATCCCAACTTATGTTATGGTTACCGGCATTGAATCGAGAATCCGTCAACGTTTTGATCTTTTTACCATATAGATCAAATAGGGTAAAAGAAATGTTCATTTCCTTATAAACCGAAAAGCTTATTGTAACATGGTCCGAAAACGGATTTGGAACTATGTTTTGAAGCTGGAATCCGCTTACAGCAGCTTCCCTGTCCTCTGCGATCACCGGCGAGCCGCAGGGTAAATCATACATCCCGTGCCTTCCGTTGTTGCTGCATATTACCAGAGAGTACCAACCTGCAGCACTCGAGGTAACGTTGTATGTAAAGGATTCACCTACTCCTGGTCCGTTATCATCGGCCAACACCAGCGCTTCACTTCTGTCACCATAATAAGATGAGTTTTGCTCTAGCTTATAGAGTGCTATTAATGGATCAAATTCACCGGATAGAACTCTTAAATCAATAACATGATTACCTTCTGGCAGATAGATTCCAAACACTTCGCCCACCGATGCACTTTCCCAATAAAATGGACATGAACGCAAATAATCATCATAAATTAAAAATCCCTTGACAGAAACCCACTCAATGGCATATTTCAATGTATCATAGGGTTCAGTGTGTGTGACGTTGGCAGAAAAATCAGATCCTGGCCATGGCCATGGTCTATTGTACAATTGCACGAATTCGACGGCATCATTTGGAGTCGCTGAAATTGCCACAGGTGCTCCCCCATCATCCTTTATTTCGAGTGTAACATCAAAGATGTGGGATGGACGGACAGCAACCAGCTCAAGACGCTCATCGGTTGGTTCTCCAAATGGGAAAAATCCCGGATTAAGAACACTGCTGATCCTTACATTGTCCAACAACCGGACTCCGCCTCCCGGATTGAGTATCTCCCGGGCATGAGCTAATGCACTGTATTCATTTATTCGACCAAATCCATAATAAATATCTTTTCCATTTACATCCTCGGCCAGAGTACCAACTTCATCATCAGCTGTCCGCTCTATGAGTAAACGAACATCATTATTGGTAAAGGTACCGCCGCTATATCCCACGAGTAATGAAGCAAGGCCTGAAACAAAAGGAGTTGCCATTGAAGTACCGCTGTAATATGCATAGTTATTGCCTGGTATTGTGCTTAATATTGAATCCCCGGGTGCGACCACAGAAATATGATCTCCAAAATTAGATCCCCTTCCTCCTGGCCAAATAGCCCTTGCATCATTGAAATCGGTAGCACCAACTGCAATGACCTCGGGATAGACAGCAGGATAAACAGGTGTGCCGATATTATCATTACCCATGGCAACAACAAGGATGCAGTTATTATTATAAGCGAATTGAACAGCCCCATTAAGGGCAAGATCGTTAAGACGTGGATCGCCAGGTAAGTATCTCAGACTCATATTAATCACTCGAATATTCTTATCAACCGCATACTCAATTGCTGAAACAATGAAATCAGATGTTCCGCTTCCCTGGCTATCCAGAACTTTTAATGCCATAAGATTATGTTCGCACAAGGGAACCTGGCCAGAGACGCCAATTGCATTATTCCATAGTGCACCAATAATACCTGCAACATGCGTTCCATGGCCGTTATCGTCATAAGGATCAGGATCATTATTAGGCCAATCATACCCATAAATATCATCAATATAACCGTTATCATCATCATCCACACCATTAGGCGGTTGCCCTTCATTGAACCACATGTTACTGAATAAATCTTCATGCTCATAGTCAATCCCAGTATCTATTATACCTACCTCGACGCCCATCAACCAGATATCCCATGATTCAGGAGCATTCTTATCTGCATCAGGCCATCCCAGATTGGAGACATCGTTATGAAGGCCCCATTGTAACGGAAAGTAAGGATCGTTGGGAAAAGAAATCCTTGTTTGCGTTCCGTCACACATCTCATAGATAAAGTTATATTGAGCAAAATTCACATTCGTATCCAAATTGTACATTTCAAGCATTGTATCATTGACGATTAACTCCGAAATGAATACAAATGTATTGCACATGAAATAAGCAGATGGAGGCAAATATTCAATGGACGGGTATACCCGTTTGAAATCAATGATCTTATAATGATAATTTAATGTATCAGGCGAGGCGTATCCAGTTCCCAGGATGGTGTCACCATTTACAATAAACCAATAGGGTTCAATCACGTGCGGCATCTCCGGATTATAATAAAACTGGATGATCATTTCATGGTCCATTTGCCTATTCCGAGCCTGAGCATAAGAATTCATAGTGTTTAAAATACAGGAAATGATTAAAAGAAAAAGTACTATTTTTTTCATGATTTGAATTTTAAGTCATGAATTTAATAATGCCAGATTAAGATACAACTAGAACAAATATATAGTATAAATATATGTGAGTCAATACCCAAATTTGGGTATCCAGGAAAGGCTCTCTTACCCCCTCAACCCACTCTCCATCGCAAACCTCAGGAGCGCCGGGACGTTGGAGATACCCAGCTTGCGGTGGATGTTCTTGACATGGGTCTCGGTGGTAAGATAACTAATCCCCAGCAAGAGGGAGATCTCTTTACAGGTAAGACCGTCGGTAAGATGAAGGATGATCTCCCTTTCACGGGGAGTCAGGCAGTTCAGCCGCATATAATTCACCAGGCGCCGGTTCTCGTTGATCAGACCGGACAGGTGATGCTCAGCCTGTATATGTGGAGAAAAATCCAGACAGATCGCCAGCGCAAAGGAGGGCCTGCCCTGTGCATCCCGCTGGATGATGCTTGCCTGGCAATATAACCATACCCAGTGACCTGATTTGTGACGGATACGATAAATCCCTGAGAAAGAATGGATAGTGTCATCCTTTAAACGTTCGATTTCTCCCAGAATGAGTGACATGTCGTCCGGATGAAAAAGCATCTCGACTTCTTCAGTGTTCATGCGCCGAATCTCCTCCACACTGAATCCGATCAGCTTCTCATACTGTCCGTTTGTCCATACATTCTGGTCGCTCCGCAGGTCATAAACGAATAAAACCGCATCGAGATGATAGACAAGCGATTCGAGGATCCGGACCTTCTCTGTCAGATGTTTTCGGCTTAACCTGCTGTGGTTGGAATCAGGTGGAAGTAAACCAAACTCATCAATGGTGAAATGATTGTCCATTGCTGATCATAAATGGTCAATTCCGCATAGAAGAGACGGGAAAATCAATGCAAGATACGACGTTTTTCCCGGAAATCAAATAGGGGGTGAGGTATTCCCCCCTCTCCACCCTGGAGAGGGGGCAGGGGGTGAGGTATTTACTTCTTCCTCTTCCCTGCCAACGCCATTAACAGCATCACCAGCCCAAAGACCAGCATAAAGATCCCCACCCATAGGTTGACGTTTACGCCAAAAGAAGGCTCATACAGTACCTTGTCCGACCTTGTAAATATTCCATAGAGTGTTAGGAGCACACCGAAGATACTGAACATCAGCCCGATCGGTAATTTTATATCTACGCCCATTGTATGTGTGTTTTAATTTTTTTTTACCAGAAAATAACTGAAAGGATCACCAGGATCACCAGTACAAAAATGGCCAGGGTCAGAGGACGTTTGTGCCATGCTACGTCCTTGTCGGTTTCCCTTGGTGTCAGCTGATAAACCAGTCCGACCAGCTCTGTGGACAATTTCTTTTGTTTTGTCATCAGGGAGAGGACAATGGTGATCGTTGCCGAGGAGGCACAGGCAAAGATGGCGGTCCAGAAATTCTGGGCCATCTCCACGGGATACTGATGCACCACACCGATCCATCCTCCCTTAAAAACCGTATCCGCTCCAACAGGTATGGTAAGCCCGTGGTGCAGCAGTGCGATCAGGAATCCGCCCAGCAGGCCTGCAAACGCGGCGTGGCCCGTGGTTCGTTTCCAGAACATCCCCAGAAAGATCACAGCAAACAAAGGTGCATTGATCATGGAAAAGATGGTCTGCAGAAAATCCATGATATTGCCGAACTTGCTGGCAATGTAAGCCGCGGCAATGCTAGCCAGTATTCCGAACACGGTGGCGATCCTGCCCACCCTCAGGTAATGATGCTCATCATCTTCCTTATTACCCGAAGCCGGTCGTATATAACTCTGATAGATATCATAGGTCCAAACAGTATTGAAAGCCGATACATTTCCTGCCATGCCCGACATGAAAGAGGCAAGCAATGCTGTGATCCCCAGCCCGAGCACCCCTGTCGGCAAATATTGCTTCAGCAGCATAATGATGGTGTAATCATAGATGGGCTGACCTGCCTCATTTACAGGCAGAAAGCCGGGATTTCGGCTCATCAGTGCAAGTGCAGCGATCCCCGGAACGATGATCAGGAAGGGGATGAACATCTTTGGAATGGCACCGATCAGCGGGGTGCTGCGGGCTGCCAGGTGCGACTTGGCAGCCATGGCCCGCTGGACGATAAGGAAGTTCGTGCACCAGTACCCGAAAGAGAGAACAAATCCCAGTCCCACAAAGATCCCGTACCATTCGATCCCCATGGGATTCAGGCTTGCCTTGCCGGTGTATTTCCAGGTCGTGGTCCATGCATCCGCTGCATAGCCCTTGTTCTCTACGATGGGCGCCAGGGTGTCCTTTAACCCTTCCCATCCGCCAAAGTCCTTCAAACTCAAGAACACAAGCGGCATCAGTCCGATCACAATGATGAAGAACTGCAGGACCTCATTATAGATGGCCGAGGACAATCCCCCAAGGTAGGTGTATCCGAGCACAATGGCTGCCGACAGGATCAGGCTCAGGTGGAAATTCCAGCCCAGGATGTTCTCCAGTAAAATAGCCAGGGCATACATGGATATGCCGGATGCAAGGATGGTCATGACGGCAAAGAGGATTGCGTTCAATCCACGGGTCTTCTCATCATAACGCAACTTAAGATATTCGGGTACGGATCGCGCCTTGGATCCATAATAGAATGGCATCATGAACAGCGCCAGGAACACCATGGCTGGAATGGCTCCTACCCAGTAAAAATGGGTCGTAAGCATCCCGTATTTGGCACCGGAACCCGTCATTCCCATCACTTCCAGCGCTCCCAGGTTCGTGGAGATAAAGGCCAGCCCCGTAACCCATGCTGGAAGCGACCTGCCAGCCTCCAGGAATGCAGTGGCAGACTTCATGTATCGCTTCAGCGCCCAGCCAATGCCCAGCACAAAGACAAAGTAGGTGAACATGATCGCATAATCAATCCACCCTAGTGTTAAACTGCTCATAGGTCAAGTTTTGAATTTAGTTGGAAGAAATTTTCCGGCGAAAGGTAAAAAATTTTTACCTTCAACATTGAAAATTTTTCGGTAGTCTGGGAATATGGTCGTAAATTGCTTGCTTGTTGCAGTTGGCAGTTGGCATACTTCATTCTATATATTTCATTCTTCATTCTTCATAGGAATATCACATAAGGGCAATTTTAATTAATTAGATATGCGTATAAAAATAATTACCATTTCAATCGTCCTTTTATTTACAGCAGTGATAGGATGTAGACAAAAATTATCAAAAGAGTTAAACCAAAACACCATGAATATCAAAACAGAGGCTTTTGGAATTTTGCCAGATTCCAGTCAGGTCTGGCTTTTTACGCTGACCAACGCGAACGGGATCAGGATGAAGGTCACCAATTACGGCGGGATCATCACATCGCTGGAAGTGCCTGACCGGAACGGCCAGATGGCGGACATCGTCCTGGGTTATGATCGTCTGGAAGGATACCTCCATGCAACACCTTACTTCGGGGCCATCATCGGCAGGTATGGCAACCGGATCGCAAAGGGAAAATTTGTCATTGACGGTCAGGAATACACGCTGGCACAGAATGACGGGGAAAGCACGTTGCACGGAGGGACCAGGGGATTCGACAAAGTGGTCTGGGATGCAAGCGAACTCAGGGATCCGGCGTCTGTTGGCATCAGTTTCCATTACCTGAGTCGTGACGGAGACGAGGGATTTCCGGGTAATCTTGACGTGAACGTTGACTTTGTGCTCACCAACGACGATGAGTTGGTCATCCGTTATCGGGCAACAACGGACAAGGTCACTCCCGTGAATCTGACACATCATAGCTATTTCAATCTGAAGGGAGCCGGTAATGGCGATATCCTGGATCATCTGATGCAGATCTGCGCTCCAGCCTATACCGTGGTTGATGAAACGCTTATCCCGACGGGCGAACTGAGGGATGTTGCCGGCACTCCGATGGATTTCAACCTCCCCACCCCGATTGGAGAAAGAATAACACAGGTTGGAAGCGACCCGAAAGGGTATGATCACAATTATGTGCTTGCCGTTCCCGGTCTGGATCAGCTGGCAGCCAGGGTGAGCGAACCTCTCACAGGACGGGTCATGGAGGTATATACGGATCAGCCGGGGATGCAATTCTACTCCGGAAATTTTCTTGACGGTTCCATCACCGGCAAACAGGGAAGGAACTATGAACAGTATAGTGGCTTCTGTCTCGAAACGCAGCATTTCCCCGACTCCCCAAACCAATCTTCGTTCCCTTCTACGCTGCTTCTGCCCAGGGAGGTGTATGAGTCAACGACGGTTTACAGATTTTTTGCAGAGTAGGCGGTTAGCAGTGGGCAGTTGGGTGTCAGGTAAAGAAACCACAGTACATATGAAACATAATCCAATGACAAAAGAAACTGAAGCAAAACTAATTGATAATACAGAAAAATCAATTGAATATGTTTCAAAAGCAATTGACGAAGTACGTGGATTTCTCCGAAAGAAGGAAAAAGCAATGGAATTTCTTGAATCTCATAATATAAACACAGAAAATGAGACTTTCGAAACAATGGAAAAAATGCTGGAATATAGATTGCTTATAGGGATTATCTTTCTTGATTTGGCATCTGCAACAAGAGCTCATCTGAATTCTAAATTTACCTATGAGAAGTTGTTTTCTATGCGACAAATTATCGTGATTATAAATGAAGGATATAAGCAGATATATAATTTTGTAAGAAGGAATAAAAATGGAGATTTAATAACAAAAGATAGGAATAAATCCTTTTGGCACAAGGACATTAGAAATGTTGTTACAAATTCATTACCTGAATTGACTAAAGAATATGATAACCTGACTCAGAAACTAGAGGAATATTTTAATGATAATTTTTCATCCATAAAAGAGCAAAGAGTTTTATTTGTACATTACGACAAAGTTGCAAGTAAAGTATATGATATGATAGTTGGATTGAATGTTGAACAGACATTCTTAAAAATGTCTCCTTTTCTTGGAATTTTAACTGAAATGTTTCGATTTACTGAAAAAATGACTTTTATTGCTTCGATAAAAGAAAGACAGAAAAAAGAGAAAGCAAATACAAACATTGAAGTAATGTTTGATAATTTATTAGCAAAAGTTTTAAGTGCCAAGACAGATGAAAATGAAAAAAAAGTAAATGAACTATTAGATATGATAAAAAAATCAAAACAGGATTTAATGGAGAAAATAAAAAGCCCGAACACCTAATCGAGTAGGCGGCCCCGGCCAAAAATAGCCGGGGTGCACCTCTCACACCACCGTACATTCGGGCCACGAATACGGCGGTTCAAACACACTCAGCGTTTCGCAAGATAGTATTCCAGAAAAGAGATATAGCCCCTGCGTTTCAATCGATCCAAGGTGATGGTCGTACCGAGAATCGGACTGCATGAAACAGCCCGACCACCCATCCGGCAATGTCCCCACTGCCAGGCCATCTCTGGTTGAACCCCAAGCCGGATTAGATTCTTAACCCGCCTCTTTGGTTTCTTCCAGTGATGCCATATACAGTAGCGCAACCGGTTACGAACCCAACCATCCATGGTTTTCAGTTTACCTTGTATCGAGGCCGGTTTGAAGTAATTCAACCAACCGCGCATCAGCAGGTTTAACCGTTCGATGCGTTCGTCAAAATTGGCCGGAATCGTTTTCCGGGTTATTTGTTTGATTTTGTACTTCAGTTCTGCCCAACTGGTTTTTGATACCACCAGTTGGTACTGGCCTCTGACTCCTCGCTGGTAACTCGATTCAAACGCAAATCCGAGATACTCGTATTGGAGTGGCCGGCGGATTGCGCTTTTCTTATCATTAACCAATAAGTGGAGCCGATTTTCGATAAACCGGGTGATCCGGCGTTTTACCCTGTAAGCTGCCCGGAAGGTTTTGACGAAAATGCTGAAATCGTCAGCATAGCGTACAAATCGAAGATGCCGTGCTTCCAGTTCTTTGTCCAGCTCGTTCAACACGATATTGGACAGTAACGGACTCAACGGGCCTCCCTGTGGTACGCCCTTCCTTCGTTTCTGCAATTTCCCGTCAACCTGCATCGGACTGCGAAGGTATTTCCAGATCAACCGTAAAACCAACGGATCACTGACTTTCCGCTTGATCAGGTTCATCAGGTAGTCGTGATTCACTTCATCAAAGAAACTCTTCAGATCAATGTCCACGATATACCCATAATCCTGATTAATGTATGTCAGCGCCTGTTGGGTCGCCTGACCAGCATGCTTCCCCGGTCGGAATCCATAACTGAATTCTGAAAATTCCGGATCGAACAGCGGGCTCAATTCCTGATGGATCGCTTGCTGGATCATCCGGTCAAAGGTCGTGGGAATTCCCAGTTGCCGTTCTCCCCCACTACGCTTGGGAATCTTTATTCCCAATACCGCCTTGGGTTGGTATATCCCGGTTTCCAGTTCTTCTTTCAACCTTCCCCAGTGTCCCTGCAGGTACGGTTTGAAAGCATCTATACCGATGCCATCTACTCCTGACGACCCTTTGTTGCGAACTACCTGTTCGTAGGCCCTTTTCAGGTTCTCTTTGCTTAGAATCCTGTTTAGTAATCCCATCTTGTCTCCTGTTGTGCAGCGGTTTCCGGTGATGTTCCTCCCGGCCTGAGTACCCTCGCTTAGCGCCGGTGTGCACGCTCAGCCCGATTCCGCCGCGGTGTTTGTTCAGACCTTCGTTCCCTCGGTGAGACCATCCGTATGTCTGTTACGGCTCGTTGCCCGGAACTACTATGTCCTCGGCTGACTTCTCCGTTCGCATTGCCAAAATGCCCGGAGATCTCCCCTGGTAAGTGCATGTTCCTTCTGCCAATCCCTGCCGGATCTACACATCAGACACTACTGCTTCTTGCTTTTGGGACGTGATATGCTGTGCTATCTCATCCGTTCTGATCTGCCTCATATCCGGTTCATGTTCTTCAGTACCAGCTTTTGTAGTTTGGCTTCCTTCAGCATATACCTTACGGTAAGCCGCCTTGCCACTTGCTAACGGTTCGGAACGTCACTCCCGCCCGTAAGGGACTTCCACCCTCTGGAATACTTCTGCTCACCTGTTTGTGTCTGTTGAAATTAATTTGTATTTTTAAACTTTTTCAACAGCTTACAACAAGTGTGCGCTGCATGCACATGCAGGGCACACACATAGTGTATAAAACATTGGGGTTTTAGTGGTTAAATCAAGCGATCTGCCCTGCATCGGCGTTTGTGCCGGCGGATAGGGACGAAGCCCGCAATCCCCAACGTTTCATACACGCAACCGTTGGCAGTTAGCATTTGGTAAGAGAAGATAGAAGTGTCTGGGATTTTGTATTTTGAAGTTTGGAATTTGGATTTTGGGATTACGAGTGTTCAAAACATTAAAAACAAATATTTAAAGCATCCATTATCAATAATTGTTCTTTGACATTTTGAGAATTAAGGTTTAGCGTTGATAGCTATCGAAAAAACGTGTTTGGGTCTCCACCACTCTGTTCAATCATGACATCATCGATGATATCGCCTAATTCGATGGCAAATCGTCTTTTGGCTGTTTTATAGCCAAACTCGTTAATTTTTTTGTAAATCAGGATTAACATCGCAAGAATCAGGGTCATGTAAAGGAGTATTTTAATTCCATTCTCATTGACGCTGATAAGGTGAGAAAAATTTAACTCCTGTTTGATAAACCGGAAAAAGACTTCAATATCCGATCGGTGTTTGTATATCAGGATGATCTCCTGGCAGGTCAAATCAAACCGATTGGTCAGAAACCAGTATTGTATTCCTTTTGCGTTTTGTGTCTGGATTAATCGAAACGGATGTTCCTGCACATGATTTCCGGATCGATACAGGTATACGCACTGATCTTTCAAAACAGTAAGATTCCTGACAACAAGGCTTGGTGGAAAGGCGATATCATTCAAAACAACATGACGGGCATCTACCTGCAATTGGGTAACAAAGGAACAGTCATGCGTATCCAGTTCGTAGAAGACATCACGGCTTGAAACACCCCTGTCAAAGACAAAAACATTGTCTTTGCTTTTATCCATGACCTTGAGGATGACTTTGGGGATGGTCAGGCTCTCGCAGATATACTTTTGTTGAGTAAAGATCTCTACGCTGCTGGGAAACATGTCTGTTAAATTGATGGTGTACTTGACCTGCTTTTTACCATCTTTTTTCACTCCGACACGGATCCTCTGCTCAAGTTTGGCAGCGGTTTGACAAACCATGGTTGAATCAACCCGTGTAATCCTATAGTGTAGGGATAAAGTCGGTTCATCGCATAAAAGGCTGCATTGCTCATGGATGGCCTCATAAGCCTTCTCGAAATAACTGACATTCATGGTTGCCAACCGGGCAGAAAAAGAATTGTACCTGGCATTCGGCGGGGTGCCAGGTAATTTGAACATAGCCTTAAATTTCCGGGAGTTGTAGAAGTCCTCCAGCGACCTTAGTTGAATATTCCGATCAAACGGCGCCACCATTCCGGAGCAAATGGCGCCACCTAAA